>MAAB01001244.1_pt1 | contig 49066 bp, 36 predicted proteins | sample 1115991 | NCBI WGS metagenome assembly MAAB01 (sample SAMN04961124, study PRJNA320927) | seawater metagenome | isolation source: sample BD02T18 sea water enriched with oil for 18 days | place: USA:Gulf of Mexico | collected 2013-07-27 | reverse complement strand
GTAAGTTCGCCGTTAAGCTCAAGTAAATTTAACCCCCTGCCTGAGTTAACAATAATTAAACGACCATCTGGCGACCAAACAAAGCTGTTTGCTTCTTTATCCACAGGAAAATAACTCAATTGATTTGGGGGACTGCTCGTATCAGTCGAGTTTAACAACCAGATCTGGCTACTGCCACCTCGGTTTGATATGAAAGCAATGTGCTTGCCCTTAGGTTGATATTTCGCGTCATGCTCATTAACCGTGCTGCGCGCAAATATCTGCTGTTTTGTAACGATATTATCTGGCTTTTGTGAACCTTCAATTTGGCTCCAGCTTAATTGACCAATATCAGGGTCAAACGTGCCCATTGCCGCTACTATGCTATGAGCTTGCGGATGGTATCTCGGACCATAGATATTTTGCATAGCAGGAAAATTATATTCGGTTAACTTACCGTCGAGATCAACGGTATAAAGAGATTTTCCCGCAGAAGTAATTAAGCTCTCTTGACTAGGATGCCAGCTTAAGCGCCAATACTTATTGTGTTTATGCATCTCATCAGGTTTTAACGCAGTAATCGTCGTCTCAGTTGTTACTGGGTCAACAAGCACTAAACTAAAGTTATGCACCGCATCAAATTGTGACAAAGCCAGTAAATTTAAATGCCCTGAATAATCTAACGAATAAAGAGATTCTTTTTGAGGTGTATAAAGTGTGCTTATTTTATTGTCGGTTAATGACATGCTCAGTAGTTTGTCTTGATCATCTGCTGTGCTAACAAAGGCAATACTTTCATTGTCTAACCATACGGGAGAATGATAATCCTTACTTTCACAGTTAAGTATTTCTCTGGTCGCTTGTGGTGACGATTTAGCCAGAGCAAAAGATAATGCCCTCAGCTCCTCACAGCCTTCTAATACCTGATGTTGACTACAATGGGTCACACTTGAAAATACTATTTGCGAACCATCTGGTGACCACCTGGGTGTACCGTATATGCCCACTTCTTCGGTTAATAAGTACTCTTTGTTATCTAGTGTATCCTTTGCCCACAGCTGATTTTCACAACTACCAGCATAACGCTGAAAGGCAATGTAACGTCCATCAGGAGAATAACTCGGTTGTAGCTCTTTGTTATCTGTTGCCGTTAAAGGAGTAAGTTTAGCAATATTAAGCTTGTCAGCTGACATCAGTTCTTGGTAGGTAAACAATGCAATAATGATTAATATTACAGCTGAAATTAATATCCAATGCTTAGAAATAAAAGTGTTATTTACTAAAGCCTGATCTGTTTCTTGCTTTGCTGGTTTTTCTCGGTGATTGATGTTTGCCAGTTCGGTCTGCCAATTAACATCAGTGAGTAAGCTATAACCCACTTTAGGATGAGTTGAAATCACTCTCTGTGTTTTAGCATCATCATTAAAGGCTTTTCGTAACTGAGCAATACAGCGTTGAATAGCATTAGAACCGACGACAGAACCTGGCCATACTTTATTTAATATCACATCATGGGGAACGACCTGCCCTTGATTTTCCGCAAGTATAAGTAAAACTTGCAGTACCTTTGGCTCCATAGAAAGAATATCGTCTTGAGCAACAATTTGTGAACGTGCCATATCAATGCGGTAGTTACCGACATAAAACTCAATCACTAAACTTCCCCTAAAAGCGATAACTTAATAAAAGCTAAAAGCGCAGTATACCTATCCAAAATATTTACGCTATCTAAAACCTTCAATCGTTAATAAATCCCATCAATAGCTCAATGTGAATAGCAATACTATTAATTTATATCACAAATCATTAGAAAAACTCCCTTCTAACTTATTGATATTTATGCCATCAGCTTTTCTGTAGCTTTTTATCAGGCTCGCTACATTGAGTTGCCCAGCTAAGTCATGAAAATGAAGCGAAGAAATAATTAACGGAGAACAATACCCTGATGAAAAAAGTCTATTTAATGCTATTAGCGGCAATTTTAATGTTTAATTCTAGTTTAGCTAAGGCCGAAGAACCTGAGTTTTTATCAATCACTAAGGTGAAAGATAACGTCTATAACTTGCACCTAAATGTAGGGGTTGTCGTTGGGAAAGAATATGTTGTACTTATAGAATCTGGTTACGGCGAATATAAAGATTCAAATAACAAAATTTTAGCTGCGGTTAAATCCATTACAGATAAGCCCATTAAATATGTTATTAACATGCACTCTCATGGCGACCATAGCGGTGGTAATAATTTCTTTGCCGAACGTGGTGCTACCATAATCACGCAAAAAAACGCGATATACAGCGGTGAATTTGAAAGCAAATATCCTAAAAGTAACTCGATTAGCTTTGAAAAAAGTTTTGAATTAAACCTAGGCAATGAAGTGATTGAAATTGAACACATGATTTCACATACCTTTGACGATGGTATTGTTTATCTAAAAAACAGTAATGTGCTATTTGTCGGTGAAAACTACAAGCCAAATTACCTAACTTACCTAGGCATGTTTGGCTTGGAGAGTTTTAATACTTGGGGAGAGAAGGCATTAAAAAAGCTTGATAACAACACCATAGTGGTACCTGCTCACGGTAAAACACTGCGTAATAAACAAGAGCTAATAGCCTATCGAACTACCTACAAAGCCTGGTTTGATCGAATAAAAAGTTTATATCTGCAAGGCAGAACAGCTAACGAGATGAGCAAAGATCAACTGGCGCTTAGCTTCGTGAACAAACTAAATTTAGACAACAACCCAGAACATCACAGCAAATTTTATCAAAGCAGCATTGACGGGCTTATTCGTTTTGAAATGGATAATTCAATAAAACTAACAGCAACTGAAATGCAGGATTATGTTGGTAGTTATCAACTCGCTAATAAAGAAGACATTCAAGTTGAAATTCTTGCTGGACGTTTAGTCGCTAAGCAGAAAAATAGTTTCATCAGCTGGCTTAAACCAATCGCCCAAGACAAGTTTGAATCCATGACCTTTTACGGCGAACACATTTCTTTTTCACGTAATAAGGCTGGAGATATTACTGCGGTCAAAGCGTCATTTCCGAAAAAGACACATTACCAAGATAGATTAACTGGCCAGTGGTCAAAAACTGAAAATTCATCTAGCTAATAACATTACTAAAGGAAAGAAACATGTATAAATCTTTATCACTAAGCCTACTGTTTATAGGGATGATACTAAGCTCAAGCGCTAGTTTAGCCGAAGGAGAGCCTAAAATAACTACAACCAAAATTAATGAAAATTTTTGGGTATTACATGGGGGCAATGGTCTTGGTGCAAATGTTGGCATGAGCATAGGTGAAGATGGCATAGTCTTAATCGACTCAATGAATGTCGGCAAAGGTAAGCTGTTGATAAAAGAAATTCGCAAAATTTCAGACAAGCCGATTAAGTATGTCATTAATACTCATGATCATAGAGATCACAGGGGAGGGAATGAAGATTTTGTCGCCCTAGGTGCTACTATTATTTACCCGGATTATCTAAAGCATACTGGATACCAAGGTGCGAGCAGAGATATTCAGTTTAAAGATAAAATGACTTTCAGTGCTAACGGTGAAGTATTCACCTTGTATCATGTTAAATCTCATACTTGGAATGATGTAATCGTTCATATGAAAAATAATAATGCGGTTTTTACGGGCGACAACCATGCTACTAGTTGGGGACCAAATATTGGCGTTATGGGTTATCAAGGACATCGCGTAATATTTGACCTTGTGTTAGGCCTAGCTGATGAGGATACCTTAGTTGTACCTGGCCATAAGGCGCTTGCTGATTTAAATCACATTAAAGCCTTTGATGCCAAAACTAAAGAATGGTTTCAGCATGTACAAACTTTAAATAATGCAGGTATGAGCTCGGAAAAAATTGTTAATCATGAAAAAACAGTGGCTCTGTTGACTTGGTTTCACGGTGGAAGTTTCCCCGATTGGTTAAGACCAGATCGTCAGTTAGCTAGAGTACAAGGCACAATTTTAGCTGATGCCAGTAACATTTATGAAATGAGCACCAATCAGTTACAAAGTTACCTAGGTAATTACTTACTTAGCGACGGTAGTAAAGTCACCGTATTTGCAGATGATACCGGCGCTTTCGCTCAAAAAGATCAAACATTTATGGCTAATTTATTAATAAAAAGCCCGAGTAAATTTGATTTTAACGGCTGGGATGATAAAGAGAATTTAACGTTTGAAGTAAATAAACATGGAGAAGTTGAAAAACTAAGCTTTAACGTAAATGGTGTTGAACAGTTTACCGCTGTAAAGCAATGAATGAATTGAACCAAGATCAAGTGTAGTTTTATTGACTTCTAGATAGAGTTAGAAAACCGAGGGATGATTGAAGGCTATTGATGGCTTCTGTTGGTAAATTTGTCGTTACGCCGTTCTGAGATCATTGTCGGCTTTGCTGGTCAACTCAACTATTCTAGTTACCGCTTGTTTTACTAATTTAAAACATGCGGTTTTCTAAACTATCTTTAATTTACTTCATGAATATCAAAAATCAGATGGATCTGATTTTCGTACTCATACTCTACGCTCAAACTTCATCGTAAATTATCAAGGTAATGTTACGTCTCAATACCTGACTGAATCACGCTTTAACTTGAATAATAATCTTCCTCTATTATTCACCGTTTAAAATTATGAAGCGGGTAAAGGTGAATTATTGTTAAATATTTACTTGACTGTATATGTATATGCATGTAATTTGTGTGAATCACACTCACTGTTTGGAATTAATTTTGAAAACTACCTCCTGCTTTAACTTGGCAATGCGCAAATCAAGTCGGTTAATTACCCAGTTCTATGAAGACAGATTAAGTGCAGTAGATCTCAAGTCTGGACAGTTTTCTATTTTAAGAGCGGTGAGTTATTTGAAGCAGACCTCTAATAAAGAATTACAGAGGGTTTTAGTTTTAGAGCAAACAACCCTATCAAGGAACTTGAAGCCACTTTTCCGTGATGGTTATTTAAAGCTAAGCGCTGACTCAAATGATGCTCGTATAAAGTTGATCAGCCTAACCACTACAGGTAAAGCTTTATATGATATGGCCGAACCTATATGGCAAAAGGCACAAAATGACCTTGAAGAAAAATTAGGCTCAGAAGAGCTAAAGAATATTTTATCCTTAGCTGATTCTTTTGTTAAAGCATTAGCTAGATAACAGCTTTTTTAAAGTGAATGTATGTATATGCATGTATGTGTGCTGTATTGATAATTAGAGCTTTGTTGAAATAAATAAGAATTAAACACGAAACTAAAGAAAGGAAATCGATTATGAACAGTAACTTAGCGCTTTATTACAATCCTATAACGGTTAATAGCATTAAGGTAATTTTGTTATGTAAGGCCCTAAAAATTGAACCAGAATATAAACTGATTCAACTGCAAAAAGGTGAACATAAATCAGACTCTTTTTTACAGCTTAATCCTGATGGCAAAGTACCGGTATTGATCGATGATCGCTATGTTTTAAATGAGTCTGCAGCGATATTGCAATACTTAGCTCACAAAGTTAAATCGTCCTTGTGGCCAAATGAAATAAAGCAACAGGCACAAGTATTAAAATGGTTGTTTTGGCAAGGTAATGACTGGAACAAAACCGTTGGAACTTATCCTCATCAGCAAGTTGTTTTACCCCTTTGGCGAAATTCACCACCTGAAGTTTTATCAGCACAACACCGAGAAAAGTTTGACAAAATAATGTCAACATTCGACCAGGCTTTAACAGGTAAGGAATATCTGCTTGGTGATCATTTGACACTTGCTGATATTAGCATTGGCAGTTACCTAATGTTCGCAGATGAAGCAAAGATGCCACTTAAGCAATATAGGAATGTTCGAGCTTGGCTCGAAAAATTGCGAGCTACGTCTTGGTGGCAAGAAACCTATCATCAGCTATTAAATATCTTAAACATTAATAATTAACATGCATATACATGAGGTGTAAAATGAATTCTGAACCTAAACCATTATTTGCCAGTAAATTGGCAGGTATTATCGTTAATTATCCGAAAGTTACTGTATTTCTTAGTTTGTTTTTTATGTTCGCTTTGTTTAGCGCCTTACCAAAATTAGTTAAAGATACCCGAGCAGATGCTTTTCTCGCTGATGATAATCCCGCATTAGTGTACCGTAACAACGTGAAAGAACAGTTCGGATTAAGCGATCCAATCGTTGTGGCTGTTATTAACGAGTCTAACCGAGGTGTCTTTAATCCTGGTTCATTAAATTTAGTTAACTGGTTAAGTGAAGAGATCTCAGCTTTAGAAAATATCAACGCAGACCGTGTAACTAGCTTGGCAACCGAAAATAATATCACGGGCTCTGTTGAGGGAATGGCAGTTACTCCGTTTTTTGATGAATATCCTGATAGCCAAAAAATTGCTGATAACATTTGGCGACAAGTATCAGACTTTCCACTTTATATGGGAAACATGGTTGCTAAAAATGGTCAGGCAACACTTATTGTTGCTGAGCTAAATGATGAAGCCTTGGTAGAAACTACCTATCAGCAGATTTTAACGCTTGTTGAAAAAGCACCGAAAACACTAGGCGATGAAATTCATGTGGCAGGTGAGGGAGCTATAGCGGGTTTCTTAGGTAGTTATATCGACGCAGATGCTCAACGATTAAATCCGTTGGCAGGTATTATTATTACAATTATTATTTTGTTAGCTTTTAGGCGTATCAGCCCAGGAATATTGTCCAATGTTATTATCGCCGCATCGGTATTAATGACGTTAAGTATTATGGCAATTAATGATGTTGCTTTTTTTGTCATAACTAACGCGTTGCCGGTTATTCTTATTGGTATTTCAGTAGCCGATTCTATTCATATATACAGTCATTATTTTGAGTTACAAGCGAAGGATCCAGAGCGTGATAAGAAAGAAATTATCGTTGAGACCTTTGAGGAAATGTGGCGTCCTATTACGTTAACCACTTTGACGACTATTGCTGGATTTTTGGGGCTGTATTTTGCGGCTTACATGCCACCGTTCAAATATTTTGGTCTATTCACTGCGGTCGGCGTGGCCATTGCTTGGCTTTATTCGTTAGTGTTTTTACCTGCGTCTTTAGCGATTATTAAACCCTCTGCCAGTAAGAAAATGACTCAATTAGCCCAAAATAACCAAGTTGATAAATTATCAAAAATAATGGTGTCGCTGGGAAAATTAACTCTAGGCAATGCAAAAATGGTCATTGCGATTTTCATGGTAATAGTCGTTTCTGGCATTTATGCGGCGACTTACCTGACTGTAAATGAGGACAGAATCGCCACTTTTCACCCGAGTGAACCTATATTCCAAGCGGACACTGCCATCAATAAATTTTTAAATGGCACGTACAATTTAGATATTGTTATTGAGACGAGTGCAAATGAGGGGTTATTTGAACCTGTTAATTTACAGAAGATGCAAGCATTGCAAGACTACGCGCTAACGTTAACCAATGTTCAAGGCGCAACCTCGATAATAGATTATTTAAAGCAAATGAATCGATCGTTAAATGGTGGTAATAAAACAAGTTATCAGTTACCTCAAGAGAAAGAGTTAATTGCTCAATATTTCTTAATTTATTCTGCTTCGTCAGACCCCACTGATTTTGAAGAAGAAGTCGACTACGACTATCGTATCGCTAATATGCGTTTAAATTTAAATAAGGGGAGTTACCAAGATACGAAAGATGTTGTTATTCAGCTCGAAGCTTATATAAAAGAAAACTTCAAAGGTAATGACTTAATCGCAACGGTTAGTGGACGAGTAACCGTTAATTATCACTGGATAAAAGATTTGGGAGAAAGTCACTTTGTTGGCTTAGCTATTTCATTGTTCTTAGTGTGGGCGGTGTCAGCCTTATTGTTTGGTTCATTGTCTGCTGCGGTATTTGCCATTATTCCCGTAATAAGTTCTATCTTATTGGTGTATGCGACTATGGTGATATTGAACATAAACCTTGGCATAGGAACATCGATGTTTGCTTCGGTAGCCATTGGTTTAGGCGTTGATTTTGCTATTCATACTATAGACAGGTTAAAAAGTTTATATCAAAAAACGAATGGTGATTGGGATAGAACCTTGGCCGAGTTATATCCATCTACGGGGCGTGCGCTGTTCTTAAACTATTTGGCTATAGCAATGGGCTTTGGTGTTTTAATATCCAGCAAAGTCGTGCCATTAACTAACTTCGGTACTATCGTGGTTATTTCAGTCACGACTAGTTTTCTAGCAAGTTTGATTTTACTTCCAGCCTTGGTAAAGGTCTTTAAACCCACATTTATATCTGATGTTTTAACTGATATTGGTACTAACCCCATTGTTTCACAACAACCGACGAAGGTGAGAAAGTGGCTACAGATTTCGAGTGTCATTTTTGTAGTGGCAACATTTGGTGGTCTAGTAATGAGCAATCAAGTTTATGCTGCAACAGCGATTGACATTAATCAGCTCGAACCTATGGCAGTGGTTAATAATATTAACGCTGTTGATGACGGTGCATATGTCAGTCGTGACCTTGTTATGACCTTAACGGATAAACGCGGAAAAGTGCGTGTACGAAAAACCAAAGCCTATCGAAAGCATTATGAACATGAAAAACGTACCATCTTATTTTATAAAAAACCGACCAATGTTAAGGGCACTTCATTTTTAACTTTTGACTATAAGGATGTTAAAAAAGATGATGACCAGTGGTTGTATTTACCCGCTTTGCGTAAAGTGAGACGAATCTCAGCATCTGACCGTGGCGACTACTTTTTAGGGACTGACTTCACTTATGAAGACATGAAACTAGAAGGTAAACTGGAAGTTACAGACTTAGATTTTACCTTAATTAAGGCTGAAACTTTAGATATTGTCGACGACAACTCTTATCAAAGTGTATTAATGTCAGGTACTCCAAAAAATCCCGTTATTGCTAAAGAACTGGGTTATAGCCGTACGGAGTTTTGGGTAGACACGAAAACCTGGTTAATTATCAAAGCAAAATACTGGGACCTTAAAGGCAAGTTACTTAAAACACTAGTCAGTCGTGATGTTCGCCTTGTAGATGGTATCTATACACGACATGAAATGACCATTAAAAATAGCAAAACGGGCCATCAATCGACGTTTAGTTTTAGTAATGTTGATTACAAGACCTTAGTAAAAGATAACTTGTTCTCAAAACGCGCGATGAAACAGGGGAAATAAGATGAGCGTGCAACTAAAGTTCTCAATGCTAGCTTTATTACTGTTATTAAGTCATCAAGCACTGGCTGACTATAGTGCGCTTTTGGAACAAGAGTGGTCGATTGACAAAAGGGGGAAAGGTCAAAAATTTGAGACCCTTTTTGAGCCACAATACAATAACAACTTATCGGATAATGCTGATATGACTTTCATCGGTAGAATACGCCTTGATACATTTGAACATCTAGGTATCGCTGATGAAAACACAAAAAGCTTCAGCAGTATTAACGGTTCATTATCAGCCAATGAACACTCATCGTTTAGTATCAGAGAGTGGTATATTGATACCGAGATTGCTGGTGGCTTCTGGAGAGTGGGTAAACAACAGGTCGTTTGGGGGCAGGCCGATGGGTTAAAAGTACTTGATGTCATTAACCCGCAGAGTTATCGAGAGTTTATACTTGATGACTTTGATGATTCGCGCATCCCATTATGGATGTTGAATGTGGAAATACCCGTTGGCGACGACGATAGTCTGCAATTATTGTGGATACCAGATCTCAGTTATAACGAATATGCCATTTCGGGCAATGTTTATCAGATGAGTTCGCCTTTATTGATACCCAAGCTACCCGTGGGATTTAAGCTCGATAGTATTAATCAAAGCAAGCCTTCTTCTGTTATTAAAGACAGTGATTTAGGTGTACGTTATTCGAAGTTTTATCAAGGCTGGGATTTAACTTTTAACTACTTTTACCACTATCTTGATGCGCCCGTTAACTATCAATTTATTGAACAAAATATCGTCTCTATTGATGCTAAATATGAAAGAAGCCATCTGATTGGAGGATCCGCGAGTAAGGCTTTTGGCGATTTCACTTTACGTACAGAGCTAGGTTACAGCAGCGACAGCTTCCACTTAGTAGAAAATGATGCAGCTAATTACCAAACCAAAAAAGGGATACACCAATCGGCTGATATTTCTTCAGTAATTGGTTTGGACTACCAAGGGCTAACGGATATTTTCATCAGCGTGCAATGGTTTCAAAGTTATTTGACCAAAAATGAAGTTGGGCTAATACGACCACGACACGATAACACCTTTTCATTAATGTATAACCAGAGTTTTGCTAATGAAGTATGGACCTTTGAAGCCTTGTTATTACACGGTCAAGATCATGGCGATGGCTCAATTCAGGGAAAACTAAGTTATATGCTGGAGAGCAATATAAAACTATGGTTAGGAACTGATATTTTTTACGGTAATAAGTCTGGCTTATTCGGCCAATTTCAAGCGACTGACCGCGTTAATATGGGGTTTGAATGGGGTTTTTAAGTCTATATCAATTGATTGCTAATTTGGGGGTATGAAACTTTCACCTTCAATTAAGCCTTTTAGCTCCGTAATGTACTCGGTCATAAAGCGGACAAAGGTCTGTATTTTATTGTTTTTACGCATATCTTGGTGACTGAGTATCCATAGATCATATTTTCCTTCACTAATATAAGGAGGGATCCTAATTAAATCTGGGTCAGGATCAGCCTTGAAGCAGGGGAGAATAGCGACTCCTAGCCCTTGTTTACATGCCTCCATTTGAAGTTGGTTATTAGCTATTTTATGTTTGGAGCTAAATCTTGGGTACTCTTTTGCAATAATGCCAATAGGGCGTCTTAATTTGTCAGTCCACCCCAACCAGTTTTGCTTTTCTAACCAACCGTCTTCTAATAATTTCGGTGCTAAGGTTTCACTGATATAACAAGCTCTATGTAGAACCGCGAGTTTTCGGCCAATAAGGTATTCGGGGGGATTTTTCACAATCCTAAACGCTACGTCAGCTTCACGGTTTGCTAAGTTGAGTTCTTTAATTGAATCAATGATGTCTAGTTCTATAAGAGGGTATTCTTGACAAAACTTTGCAAAGCCTGGTATGAGCAATCCAGTGCCTAATAAATCAGGTAAAGTAATACGTATATCCCCCGATATTTCTTCATTCTTACCAATGACTCTACGTTCTACTGAGCTCAGTCGTTCTTCTAAATATGAAGCTTCGGTGAATATTTCATCTGCGAGTTTTGTTTTAACATAGCCATTACCTGTACGTTCAAAAAGGCGTTGACCTAATGCCTGTTCAAAACTATTAATTCTTCTTGAAACGGTACTATGGTTGACCGATAATTTTATTGCTGCCGCACGGATAGATCCTGCTCGGCAAACCGCTAAAAAAAACTTTAAGTCGTCCCAGTTCAACATTATTTTTACCCAAGAATAAATGATCAAATAGCCTAACAAATAACAGTGTCATTCGGGTGGTGCATTTATGCAACAAAAAACTGCATTTATTGATACTTACTTCTTTTTCTTGTTCAGCGTAGATTGATAAAACTTTAATCCCCCTAAAAATGGAAGTTAACTATGAGCCACTCAATTCAATTCAAACAAACAATTAATGCACCATTAAATGACGTATGGAAAATATTGTCTGATTTTAACAATGTTTATACCTGGGCACCTGCAGTGACACATTCGGGAGAATTAAATGATAAAAATAATCAAGTAGGTGCAGGTCGACATTGCACAATCAAAGGCTTCGGATCAATTGAAGAAACGATAACTCAATGGCAAGACAAGCATAGTTTTACCTATACCGTTACTGATTTAGGACCTTTAACTGGAGCAATAAGTAGCTGGAACATACAAACAGAAACAGATACTTCTACAACTGTTAATATTCAATTTAATTATCGTTTGAAATTTGGTGTTTTTGGTAGATTATTACACAAACTTATGATGAGAAAAAAACTTGAAAATGGCATTAAAGATACCTTAAGTGCATTACAAAAACGTATTGAAAGTGGCAAGTTAGTCAGACCATTAATTGACAAAAAATTGTTAGTATCATCAGTTTAGTCAGTAGGCGATAAGTTGTGAATAGAGTTAGTCTATTTAAAGGTGAGTTTGCATTCGAAAATGCGCCGAATACAGTGCTTGATGACGGAAGAACTTGTGTACCTCAACATTACTTAAAATATTGTCATACTTTGTTAAGCGTTGAGGAATTGCTCTTACACATAGAATATTCTGACCGATATCCTATTTTTGCTTGTGAAGATGAATCTGGCATCTATCTTCAAGTGGGTATTATTGGTGAAGATAACTACGCTAATAATACTCTTGAGCGGAGTAGTAAAATTGTTTACGGCAGAATGTGGCGTGTTGAACCTCAGTTACCTACCTCTGAAATTATTCAAACGGTATTTCTTGCCATTAAAACAGCAAGAGAACATGAGGTAAGAGAAAAATTTCGCCTAAGAATTAATCGACAAATAACGACGCCGTTTAACAATCATCACGATATTAACATCCTTACTAATAGTTCTTTATCAACTGTGCATAATTCTGATGAGGTTTCATGGGCAGAGCTGCAAAGAGAATTCGATAAAGTCAGTTATGACCATGCTAGTTTTTATATTAACAATATTGAACAACGACACTCGAGCTGTTGGTTGATAGAGCTTGAAATATTGGAAAGTGATTCTTGCCAGCAGCCTGAAATTCTTAATAATCAATTCATTATATTATTGGTGAATAAACTATCTTTTAATGAATTGCTTTATCAAACGATGGATCAATTGATTCAGTTAAGTGATCGTTACGTTGAAGATCACTTTAAGTTTTCTGGAGTAGCGAGATTTAGTCGTGAATGCTGCGTGAAATCGATCGCAAAAATCTCAGCTAATACTCGATTTTTGCATAAATCACTAGCCAAGTTTGAATTTGAAAAGAATTGGGTAAAATCCAATGATGAAACTGATCGTTCGCGCGCACCACAAATAAGGACTGGCCCACTCTCTTTAAAGATACGAGAGCAAATAGCATCATTTGGTGAACTAAAAGGAGTATTGCCCAGCTATTAAACTTACTTGTAGGGAAACTCCCCCGTTTAACTAGCAATTTCCCTACTAACTGCCTGCCATTAATATCCCAAATGTCCATGTAATATCACATACTGTGATCATTGAATTATATGAGGATTACCACGAGTTATAAATTATCAAGTAGCGTCGGTTATTTTAGGGGAATTATGAAAAAACACATTTTAATAGCCATTCAACTCAGATAATTTTTAAATTCAACTATACTCAATAAAAATGGAATTTACTTAATCAAAAGTCATGATATTTACTTGTTTAGCTTAGCGTTTTATTGTTAAAAAGCTAAATGTAATGAGCATAAAAACTTCAATACTATTTCGAGTTATTAGTAATGAATTTTCAACTCAACGATTTATAAAAAACAAATACTTGAAATAAGCAATTACTCGAGCAACAAAAGGATTGTAACTTAATGAGTAAGAGAGTCATTGGTAAGTTTAAACCCGCAATTTTAATTGTCGATGACGTATCGGCAAATCGATTTGCATTAAGGCAGTTACTCAAAACAATTGATGCTGAACTTATTGAAGCTTCTTCTGGAGAGGAAGCGCTATTGAAAGCCATTGAGTTAGATAATTTGGCTCTAATTTTACTCGACGTACAAATGCCAATAATGGACGGTTATGAAGCCGCTGAACTACTAAGAGAAGAAGAGCAAACACTACATATCCCTATAATTTTCGTTACAGCAGTGCACAGAGACGAGCAACATATACTCAAAGGTTATGCCTCAGGAGCCATCGATTATATTACTAAACCCATTCAACCCGATATCTTAGCCGCAAAAATATCGCTGTTTATGGAGTTATGGCGGTTGAGGTTTGGCTTAGAGCGAGAAATCCTTAAAAGAAATCAACTCGAGGATAAAAATAAATTTCTTGCGGATCATGACATGTTAACGGGTTTACCCAATAGACGAAGGCTGTATCTTGAAATTGAAAGAGCTGCAGCACGCTCAGACCGAGAACAAAATGAATTTGCATTATTATTTATAGACTTAGATGGCTTTAAATCGGTAAATGACACTCTCGGCCATAAGGTAGGAGATGCCGTACTTATTCAAATAGCTGAACGATTTGACGCATTAGTCAGAAAAACAGATACGGTAACTCGTTTTGGAGGCGATGAATTTGTTATTTTATTAACAGACATAAGCGACTCACAGTTTTTGATAGGTCGAATAACAGAAGTTTTAACAGTCGCTAGAAAGCCTATTATTATCGAAAACGAAGAAATAATACTAAGTGTTAGTGTCGGTGTCTGTATTTACCCTAATCAAATCGATGATCCTGATAAGTTGATTGATTATGCCGATATCGCCATGTATAAATCAAAAGAACTAGGCAAAAACACTTTTAGTTTTTTTTCTAGTGATATGGACCAAGCGGCTCATCGGCGTTTAGCGGTAGAAAAACAACTACGCCATGCAAGTAAAAAAAATGAGTTCACCGTTCATTTTCAACCTGTTGTTAATTGTGATACGGGAAAACCTGTTGGCGCTGAAGCATTATTACGCTGGACCAATAGCGAGTTGGGCAGTATCCCCCCTGATTACTTTATACCTATTGCAGAGTCTAGCGGATTAATACATGAGCTGGGTGCTTGGGTCTTTGAGCAGTCAATCGAAAAAATGAATGAAATCAACAAACGGTTACCCTCATTGCCGATAACTTTGAAAGTAGCGGTTAATGCATCAACACTACAATTTAAAAATGCGACTTGGTTTAAAACCGTAAGAAATGCGATTGAAAGCAAAAAAATTGCACCTCAAGACATAGAGATTGAAATTACTGAGGGTCTATTGCTTGAAGGATCGTCTGAAGTGAATAACCAACTGACGGACATTAAAGAATTAGGCATCAGTTTATCAGTTGATGATTTTGGTACTGGTTATTCGGCGTTGAGTTATTTAAAACGTTGCCCGATAAATACCGTAAAAATAGATAGAAGCTTTGTAACTGGAATACCAGACGATAAAGAGGATATGGTGCTTATTCACGCGATAATTGCGATGGCACATGGATTAGGGTTATCTGTTATCGCCGAAGGCATAGAGACACAAGAACAATGGGAGTTCCTTAAAGATGAAGGATGTGATTTTGCGCAAGGGTATTTATTTAGCAAACCTTTGCCTCCCAAAGAGCTTGAGATTTGGTTGAGTGAACAGTTTAGTAACGAGTAGTTATAAGTTACTAAACTAAAATGGTAGTTAAATAGGGATGTTTTATGGTGATTTATGTCGGTAAATAATAATATTAACTTTTTTGAAAGGCTCAGCACCCGTTTATTTACCCCTCTAGTCGTTATTTTTATTTTCGTTATTATTATTTTAATCGTGTACGTGCCTTCTGTAACACAAAAACACACCATAAAAGCGGCCATATCAACCGCAGATAATACGGTAAGGCAATACAAAAATATTCGAAGTTATTACACCAAAAATGTCATCGAAAAAGTACTTAGCACCTCTGACGTTACTACTAATTATGATCATGAAGGTAAAGATAAAGTGATTCCCTTGCCGGCGACATTTATTCACGAAATAAGTGAAGAGTTTACAAAACAAGGCATTATCGCGATAAAATTATATAGTCCTTATCCCTTTCCCAACAGAAAAAATAGAACACTCGACAGTTTTGCGAATGATGCTTGGTCTGCATTAAATAACAATGGCGATAAGATTTTCTCGCAGATTGATACTATTAATGAAAGAAAAGTCGTACGTGTAGCGATAGCAGATACTATGACTCAACAAGCTTGCGTTAATTGTCATAATACACATCCGAATACCCCTAAAAATGATTGGCAACTTAAAGATGTTAGAGGAATTTTAGAAGTTCAAGTTCCTATTGAGGAGCAATTAATGGATGCTTCTACACTTAATGGGGAAATCACCCTAATCGTGATCACTTCAGTATCTTCCACTGTTGTATTGTTATTTATGATGTTCAAGCACCTTGTTTCTCGCCGTTTGAAAAGTGTTCATGATGCCCTGCAAGGAATTGCTAGTCGAGATGAAAGATTAAGCCAAAGCTTGATAGAAACGAAAAAAGATGAAATTGGGCAATTAGCACAAGGCTATAATCGTATGCTACAAAGCATTAACGACAACAACAGTAAAGTACAAGGAAGGGAATGGTTAGATAGTGGTATTGCAGAAATAAATAGTATTATTCAACACTTCAAGGATAAAAGCCAAGTTTCAAATAAATTACTCTCTCACTTAGTACGCTTTCTTGATGGACACCTTGGCGCCTTGTATTGGCAGGAGGAAGACAGGTTAATTCCTTACGCTACCTTTGCTCTAGAAAAGCAACTAACAAGGTTAAAAGCAATTAAACCAGGCGAAGGACTCGTTGGTCAGGTCGCTTTAGATAAAAAAATAATGCGAATAACCACAGTTCCTCAGGATTATTATGAAATAAGCAGTAGTTTTGGTGAAGTAAAACCTCAATCCTTTATAATTTTTCCCATTATTTATAATGATAAAGTTATTGCCATCATTGAATTGGCTTGGTTGGAAGAGACCCCAGATAAAGCGGTAAAATTCTTAGAAGTGGCGAGTAAAGTGTTAGCCATGTCTTTTATTAACATCAACCAAAATGAAAAAGTTTTGACCATGTTAAAAGAAAGCCAAGTTCAGTCCGAAGAACTACAAACACAACAAGAAGAGTTACGAGTAACTAATGAAGCTTTATCGTATAAAACCCAAGCTATAAAAAAACAGCAAACTATTTTAGAACATGCCAATCAAGAAATGGAAAAAAAGGCGACTGCACTTGAGGAGGCTAGTAAATATAAAAATGAGTTTTTAGCCAATATGTCTCACGAATTACGTACACCGCTAAATAGTTTGCTTATTTTGTCGAGGTCATTAGCTCAAAACGATGATAATAACTTATCTGCTGACGAAGTAGAGTCCGCTGTAGTTATTCAAGAGAGTGGCAGAAGCTTATTGGAACTTATTAATGAAATTTTAGATCTATCGAAAGTTGAAGCGGGTCAAATGAAAGTCATAGCAGACACCTTAGTTATTAATGACTTTGTTAGTATGCTTGAACGCCGATTTACGCATATGGCTGAAGATAAAAATATTAACTTCACTATTGTTTTGACAGATAATCTACCTGATTCCTTTATTGTTGATGGCGCTAAGCTCAACCAAATTATTACGAATTTACTTAGTAATGCGTTAAAATTTACAGAACATGGTGAAGTTAAGTTAGATATATCCTATAAACAAGAGCAAGTTGGCGAGCCTAGATCCAACCAGCAATTGTACTTTTGCGTAACAGATACCGGTATAGGTGTTCCAGAAGACAAGTATCATGCGATATTTGGAGCGTTTCAACAAGTAGACGGTACGACAAGTCGAACATATGGTGGAACTGGCTTAGGTTTATCAATCGCTTTAAGCTTCGCTAAGTTACTCGATGGAGATATTACCGTAGAAAGTGAAGTTGGCAAAGGCAGTCGATTTACATTAAGTCTACCTTATATCCCTGCAAAGGGTATGTCCGATCAAGTTGAATCAACAGAACTGATCTCAAATAATACAAAGCAAAACCTTGTTTGCTTACCTCCTCCTTTTGAAGATGATAGAAACAGACTTGACCCGACAAAAAAACTAATCTTAATCGTCGAAGATGATGTGCCATTTGCGCGTATTGTTTTTCATGCTTGCCACCAGCAATACTGTCAAGCAATCGTTGCAACTGATGGCGAGAGTGGGTTAGTGCTAGCAAATCAATATCCCGTTGACGGTATCGTGCTTGATTATATGTTACCTAAACTAGACGGAGGGGAGGTAGCAAAATACATACGTTCGAATCAGAAGCTAAAACATATACAAATTCACTTGGTGAGTGCTTTGGATAACATCGATACTATGGACATCGCTGGTATTAATGATAAATCAACAAAACCTATTGCACAGCATAGATTAATTGAGATTGTTGAATCATTTTCCCAAGAAAAAAACAGTCTGAATATTCTCATCATTGAAAACGATAAAAACGCTTTATATGCGATGAACAAGTTATTGGCAAAAGAAAATGTGACAGCGTCCGGAGTTGATAATGCTCATGAGGCATTAACTCTATTAAAAGAAAACAGCTACGATGCGATTATTCTAGACCTAGATTTACCTGAGGTTTCAGGTTTTGAGTTTTTGGAATTAGCGTCATCAATCCCTAAGTTAACTCTGCCAACTGTTTTTATTTATTCAGGTCGTGATATGTCTGAAGATGACCTATTACGTTTAGCTCCTTTTACCGGTAATGTTATTGTGAAATCGGCTAGATCACCAGAGAGATTACTAGATGAAATTCACTTATTTGCCAATCAAGTAGCCAATATCCCGACTATAGGACCAGGCATTCTTTCAGCAAACGATCAATTAAGTGCCACAACGGATACCAGTAGCGGTAACCAGCCTAATGTCGACTTTGTTAACAGAACTATTTTGTTAGTCGATGATGACATGCGAAATACTTTCGCACTCGCGAAAGTACTTAGAAAAGAAAAATTGAAAGTTATCATCGCCTCTAGCGGCCAACAATGTCTTGATATGCTCGAAGAACATTCAGATATTGAGTTAATACTAATGGATATAATGATGCCAACAATGGATGGTTACGAGGCGATGAATAAGATCAGAGAACAGAAAGCATTTAAAGATATTACTATTATCGCAGTGACTGCTAATGCGATGCAGGGCGATAAAGAAAAATGTTTAGCAGCTGGAGCCAATGACTATATGCCAAAACCTGTCGATGTTGGTCAGTTACTGACCATGATGAAGTTGTGGTTATAGATTTAGCCAAGGAATTATCTATTTTGGATGAACAACAAATTATTGAAGGCCTACGGACTGAAAATATTGAAATTGATTTATTAATTTCGGCTGTTAAAGCGAAAATTGGTTACGACTTAAGTGGCTATGCAAGAGCTTCTATCAAAAGGCGTTTCGGGCAATTAGTCATTGATGAAAACGTCAAATACATTGGTGAGCTTATCCCTAAGTTACTCCATTCACATCAGTGCCAGTCTAATTTTATTAATCGCCTAACCGTCAATGTCTCTGAATTGTTTAGACATCCCATTTCATTCTTAAGTCTCAGAGAAACGGTACTCCCTTATCTGGCAAGTTTTCCTCGGCGTGATATATGGATTGCAGGTTGTGCTACCGGTGAAGAAGCCTATTCAATGGCAATATTATTAGAAGAAGTTGGCTTACTAAATAATACACAAATCCACGCCACAGATATAAACACCGACGTACTCAAACAAGCCCAAACAGGCGTTTTAGCAAAAGAACTTAATAAAGAAGACGCTGTACGCTATCAAGCTAGTGGAGGGAGGTTAAGTCTTAGTCACTATTTTTCAACGGCTTATAATAAGCAGAAGCTTTCTCAACATTTGTTAGACCACATTAGTTTTAGCCACCATAACGTTTTACAAGATAATGTTTTTTGTTCTGCCCAGCTTGTTATGTGTCGAAATGTTATGATTTATTTTGATTTAAATACACAAAATCGTGCTTTGTCGCTATTTCATAACTCACTCGTTCAAAATGGCTATTTAGTTATCGGTGAAAAAGAAAGTCTAGTCAACTCACCACTTAACAGCGTACTTAAAACGATAGATGAACCCGCAAAAATATACCAACGAAAAAGTATAGATAATGTCTGATTTTAGGGTGTTTATTGGTGGTTCTGCTGGTTCAATTGCGCCAATATCTTCAATACTATCAAGCTTACCTGCTGACTTTAATATGATTATAACAGTAGTTATTCACTCAAGTGCTGACAGTAAAACGTCAATGACAGAAGCTTTGGCTAACAATTGCAAATTAACCGTCATTGAAATTAGTGATAAAGAGCATCCTATACCAAATACCGTTTACGTTGCACCAAGTGGTTACCATTTGTATGCAGAAAACAATAATCAATTTTCCTTATCTGTAGATAAAAAAGTACATTTCAGCCGGCCAGCAATTGATGTAACTTTTACGTCGGCAGCAGAGGTCTTTGGAAAATATTGTATTGCCATTTTATTTAGTGGCGCCAATGAAGATGGAGCTGAGGGATTATTAAATGTAAAACGTCACGGAGGTCTAACGATAGTGCAATCACCAGCATCATCGGCAGTGAGTATTATGCCACAAAGTGCTATTGATAATGGTGCAGCTTCCAAGGTTTTATTGCCAATTGAAATAAGCGATTTACTTTTGAAGTACAACGACTTAGTTTGATTCTTTTAATAGGTCAAAATTTTATTGTTATTATCAATTTTATATCATAGAAAGAATTAAGCCTGTCAGTTTAGAACCTAAGTACCCAGTAATGAACAATATATTTTCCCTTACTAAAGATAATTGGTTAAAACGGCGTGTGAGTCCTTGTGGCGGATTCAGAAATCACACGATAGCTCTAGTTAGAGTTTTGACAGTTGCTCTTTTATAAGCTTAATGTCTGAGAAATCAGAAGTTTTAAATAATATCTCATCATTTTTTACAATTATTAAGGTAGGTAAGTCTTTGACCTTGTAGTGGTGAAACAAACTATTAGTGGCATCTAACGCCATAGGATATTTTATCTGATATTTTTTTACGTAAATGGCTAGCTCGGGATTACCTGTCCACAGTCTAGATATGATGCCTTGCCATTGTATCTTGTCAAATTGCATTGTAAGTTGGTTGACTGAATGCTGAGCACTAATGCATTGCTGTGATATGGCTGGACGTGAGTCTTTAAGATACCAGTCACACCAAGTTGCTGTAAAAAATAATGCATGAGGCTGGTTATCATCAAGGTTTAGAGAAATGATCTCTTCGGTTTCTGTAATAGCTCCATCGGCGAGTAAATCGAGAGGTTTGTCATTGCTGATCAAGGCTATTTTGTTATCTAGCATAGTATCGGATTTATGGCCGATGTGAACTAGGTTCATTTGTTTGTCGAACAATAAATGGTACGGGGTGCCTAATAACCTAAACGCTTTCGCCAGATCTCCGTTGTTATCTATTGCCATAGCCATGGATAAACCAAACTCTTGCTGTATTTTACCTATCGATGATAAGCCGTCATTTATCCCTAAGTTAATGGCTATTACCGCTAAGTCGTCACCGTACTCTTGGGTTATTTGTTCAAAATGAGGCATCTGTTGTCGGCAAGGTTCGCACCACGTCGCCCAAAATTTTAAATATACTGGCTTTATGCCTTGGTATTGTTTTAGCGTTACCACTTCACCTGAAGTTAGAGTTATCGGCATATTTAATAATTCTTCAGATAAATTTGAAGCCTTAGCAAGGGATAACAGAGTTGTAAGTAAAATCGCGATAAAGGCTATTAGCAGTAGTTTTAAGGTTGGCATGGAACATCCTGTTATTTGAAATTAATTTTTATGCTAACCGTATGATTAGCATTGAAGATAGGCGTACTTTACGCGAAAAAATACTTGTCGGAAGTGCGAGTATTACCTTATATTGGTGAATAATATTCACGAATGGTAAAGATTATGGATAAGTTTAGAACTATTGCGTTATTTATGTCGACTATTACCACAGGAAGTTTTGCTGCCACAGCTAAAAAGCATGCGACAGACCCTTCAACGGTGAGCAAAGCGATTAAAAGACTAGAAAGCCAAGTCGGCATGCAATTGTTTTACCGCTCCACCCGGCAGCTAAGCTTAACCTCTGCCGGGCAGAAATACGCTGATACGGTAGGCACACTTTATCATCAGCTCGAATCTTTCGAAGACGAACTTAAATTAGCCAATGACAGTTATAGCGGTTCGTTAAAGATTAACCTGCCAGTGTCGTACGGACGAATGTATGTATTACCTATGCTGTGTGAATTCAAAAAAGCATATCCTGATATCAGTTTAGAGGTCAGTTTCAACGACGAATACGTTGATATGATAAGTGACGCGGTCGATGTTTCTATAAGAAGTGGCAACTTAGCTGACAGTCGGTTAGTGGCGCAAAAACTTAGCCCTATGGAATTTGTCTTATGTGTGGGTAGTGAATTAGCAAACGATCAAAAAATTGATATGTCGGATGAATGTTTAACCGCACTGCCATGGATATTATTTCGTTTCAAGCAATCAGGAAAAACGATGCCGATACACTTCTCTCATAAAGGACGAAACATTGCCATTGAACCAAAAAGTTCAACAATTGTTGATGATGGTGAAGCTATGGCTAAAATGTGTGCCGAAGGGTTAGGTCTGACTTTAATGCCACATTTTACCGCTAAAGCGTTAGTTGCTGCAGGACAAATTAAAGTCGTGGCAAAGATTGATGGGTTTGAAAGCTCAGGGGTCTATATTGTTTATCCTAAACGAGAGTACTTACCAAAACGAACCCAAGTTTTTATCGAATTTGTTAAAGCTTACCTTGATAAATTAGGGGAGACACCAACGCAAACATGGTTAAAAGGGTAAGGAAATTTGTAATCGTTATCTTGCTATATAAAAAACCTCTACAGTTTGTATAGAGGTTTTAATGTAATAAATTAATGCAGCTTAAATTTATAAAATTTAGTGAACACCTGTCAAATTACAAAGACTGATGAGGACCAAATACTTCGTAATGAATGCGAGTTTCAGTTACGCCTGAAATCAGTAATTTATTCTTGGCAAATTGCATAAAACCAATCGGGCCACACAAATAAAAATCACCTTCTTGTATCGGTAAAGTAAGTTCAGTGAAGTCCATAACGCCCTGAGAAACATGAGGTTGTATCTGTTCTTCATTTTGGTACCAAATATGCTGTTGCCAGTCATTTTTATTTATTATTTCTGTGGTGCGTGGTGCAAAAGAATGTTGTTTGCTACTTTCGCAAGCATGTAAATAATGCACATCTTCTTGATAGCCTTGCTCAGCTAACGTTTCTAACATGGCTTGCATTGGGGTAATACCGACACCGGCAGAAATTAATACCACGGGCTTTTTACGGTTAACAAAGAAAAAGTCGCCTGCTGGCGCATATAGATTAACTTCATCACCAATATTGATACCATCATGTAAGTAATTAGACACCTTACCTGGAACACCGTTGGTTTCTCGCTTAACTGAGATGCGATACGTCTCACCATTAGGCTGAGCTGATAATGAATATTGGCGAATCTCTTTATATTCGCTATCAACAGGAGTTACTTCAATACCTAAGTATTGCCCCGGAGAATAGTTAATAACACCTTGTTGGTCTACCGGAGCAAAAATGAAACTTTTAACCAGCTCAGACTCAACAACTTTATCTATAACCTTGAATGCTCTAGCATTTCGCCAACCGCCCGTACTTGCCGCTCGTTGCTGATAAAGTTCAGCTTCTCTATCGATAAATATTTGCGCTAAAAATTGGTAAGCGGCAGTCCAAGCTTCTTCTACATCAAGACTAAAAGCATCTCCAGTGAGTTCACGAAGCGTTTCTATTAAGTGGTGACCTACTACTAGATAATGTTCAGGTTGTATATTTAAACTGGTATGCTTTTGGGCAATCCGTTCTACGGCGCTTTGTAATACCGCGACATTTTCAATATTTTTTGCATAGGCCGCTATTGCTTCGAAAAGTGCGACTTGTTGCTTGCCGTTATCTTGATTCGACATATTGAAAATATCTTGTAACTCAGGTTCATGGGAGAACAAGCGTTGATAAAAGTATTTAGTTAAGGCCGGTCCTGCATTTTCTAACAGTGGGATAGTGCTTTTTATTATCTTTATATGTTGTTCAGTTAACATTTTTATTCCTAATTTAAATTCAATTGAATCGTTTAGACATAAAAGGCAAAGTGCCTTTAATATTATGTGTGGATGAAATTTGGGCTAGCCTCGCGGTGCTAGTATTAAATAATCATTTAAATAAGCGGCCCAAGCGCTATCGCTATGATCGAAAAAGTAGCGGGTAATACAAAGTAGCTTTTAAAAGGCAGTTCAAAAGTCGGCCGTGGGTTTTGTTGCTTAAGCCACTTAGGCGATTGCTGTTCATGCATTAATTGCATCAATTCTGTATCTTGAATAGTTAACATATTAAAAACTCCCTTCACCAAAACCATGTAAAGCAACACAACGCAGCACATAACCAATTTTCAATAGAGCAGCAAAAATAATCGTGGCGATATGTGCAGAAATTTGAACTGACATAGCAAATAATTCATCAAAAGCAAAAGTCACACAAATACTTGAGGTAACCACAATGAGCGAAAGAATCATCAGGTAATTCCCTAAAATTAAACATTTTTGATAACTCAAAGCATTGGGGGTTAGCGGTAACTGGTTAGCGATAGTAAATTGTGAATACATGTTTGACTCCATATTTGCGTAACTAATTAGTTGCAAAGTAAATGCCAATATATTTATCTCTTTATAATCAATGGTATAGTTTGTTTTTTGTGTTTAGGGGAGTCTATATGACTCTTTTTTTGTGTAGTCATAGTGACTCGTTAGTGTTATTGTGCATGAGAAAGGGGAATAATCATGAGCCAAATATCATCAAGTGCCATTATCGAATTAGCACTTAACCTAGCAGGTAGTTTAAATACCAAAGATAGATTTGACCGACTATTAGATACTGTGAGAAAAACCATTGTTTGTGATGCGGTTGCCTTATTGTCATATCATGGAGATATTCTTAAACCTATCGCATTACAGGGCTTGAGTAGAGATACTTTAGGTAGACGATTTAGTGTAGCTGAGCATCCAAGGTTTACTGTTTTGTGTGAATCAAAAGCGCCGATCCGCTTTGCTGCAGACTCGCCATTACCGGATCCCTATGACGGATTGTTAGTTGACCGAGCCGGAGATTTACCGGTTCATTCTTGCATGGGCTTACCACTTTATTATGATGATAAATTACTAGGTTTGTTAACCATAGATAGCCTAACCCCTCATGTTTTTGAAGACATTCCTGAACGTACTTTAGAGGTTATTTCAGCGATGGCATCGGCAACACTGAACACGGCTTTTTTAATTGAGCAATTAGAGAATCAGGCCGATCACTCTAAACGAGTGGTTACGGAATTAACCGAAGAAGCATGGAAACGTGATGGCGGCGAATTGATCGGCGAAAGTCAGATCATGCAGCAGCTTAAACAGGAAATTGATATTGTTGCAGCGTCAGACTTTAATATTCTTGTCTACGGTGAAACGGGCGTTGGTAAAGAGCTGGTTGCTCGTACGCTACACCATAAGTCGTTACGAAAAAATGGCCCTATGGTTTATGTTAACTGTGCCGCGTTGCCCGAAAACTTGATTGAAAGTGAACTTTTTGGCCATGTTAAAGGCGCTTTTACCGGAGCTGAAAAAAACCGTGCGGGTAAATTTTCTTTGGCTAACGGTGGTACCTTGTTTTTAGATGAAATAGGAGAGTTGCCTATTGCTGCACAAAGTAAAATTTTGCGTGCCATACAAAGTAATGAAATTCAGCCCGTCGGGCAAGATAACGTGGAGGAAGTAAATGTTCGTATCGTTGCTGCTACCAATCGAGATTTAAAAGAAGAAGTTAAAGGTGGACGTTTCCGTGCAGATTTATATCATAGATTAAGTGTGTATCCGATCAGAGTACCTAAATTACAAGAACGAGTGGGGGATGTACAATTACTCAGTGGTTATTTTGTCGAACAAACCAAGCAAAAATTAGGTATTACGCAACTAAAAATAGCGGCAGAAGCGATAAGGCATTTAGAACAATATAGCTGGCCAGGTAATGTTCGTGAACTTGAACATGTGATCAGCCGAGCAGCATTAAAGGCAAGGTCGCGCCAAAAGCATAAAACAATTATCGCCATTGAAAGTGCTGATTGTGGATCCCTGAATATGGTCTCCAGTGAGAAAAACCTTCCAATAAAAGAAAGCAATATGGCGAGCGTTGAGTTTGCTGATATAAATCTAAGAGACGAAACAGATCGTTTTCAACGTCAACTTATTAGCCAAACACTAACGCAAGAAGGAGGTAACTGGGCTGCGGCGGCAAGAAGGCTAACTACCGACAGAGCCAATTTAAATCGAATTGCTAAGCGATTAAACATTCAAGTCGTTAAATCTGTCATTGAAAACTAATTAAGGTTTGATCTGCGTTTGAACGAAATGAGTTTGCTAATAAGGCTAACTCATTTAATAGTCTCTATAGAAATATAGAGGTTTTATACCCAATGAATATCCATTATGTATATCGCAAGTGAGTAACCGGTTGGTTTATTTTGTTTGGCTTATTTTATCAAAGCAGCCTACTTTTTTGTTAAAAGTTGATTTATACACAATACTTTAGAGTATGAAGTCATTAACCTTTAATCAGCTGCAACTACGTGTACTTGGCTTACTTCTTCTCTTGTTTACAAGTGGTTTAGTGAGCTATAGGTATTTTATTGAATTGCCTAAGCTTGAGCGCAGTATTTCACTTCTTGCAGAAAGAGAACTCGACATATTAACATTCAGCATAGAGAACATGATGAAGGTCGTTTCCAGATCAAATTATGATTATGCTGTTTGGACATCAACTTATGATTTCATTATTAATAAAAATCAAAAATATATTGACGAAAACTTAGTTGATAACACCTTCATTAGTTTAGAAATAGATGGCATTTTTTTGATAAACAAAGAGCTAGATCTTGTTTACGGTAAAGGGTTACATCACAAAACAGGAAAAGCTTTGAGCTTTTCTTTTTATGACTTTAATAAATTTTCTAGTAACTTGACCATGTTACCTATCCCTACAAATGATAAGGTCTCGCCTCAGAAAGTTGGCTTCATAACAACACGTAATGGCCCGGCAATTTACTGCGTTAATCAAATAAGAAGATCGGATATAGGTGGTGAACATCGTGGTTTTCTCATTTCAATCAAACTTCTTGGAGATAACTTTATAGAAGATTTGAGTAAATACACACTGACTAAAATTTCATTGAGTGCGATCCCTCCAGAGGGGAGTTTAAAAGGGCTGTATCAATGGGGGGAAAAAGCGAAAGTTACTAAAGTACAACCTTTCACTGAGGTGTTAATTCAAGACATGAACACTGCTCCTGTCGTTGTTATTAAAGTGGAACACAGTGTAGGTAATATGCCTAACTTAGTTAATCAGAAAAGTCTGATCTTTATCTCATTGCTTAGTTTTTTGTTCTATATGATTTACCGACTGGTTTCTATCACCATTATTATTCCAGTGAAAAAACTAGCCAGTGATATTAAAATTATGGATCTGAAAGAAAAGTATACGCAATTGAACGAGAAATTTACTGTGAAAGAGCTCACTACGGTATCAAAAAATGTTAATGAGCTCATGTGTACTGTACAGAAGCAAAACGAGTTATTGGCAAAACAGGTGATTACTGATCAACTCACGCAGATTATGAATCGCCATGGTCTAAAAATAGAGTTAGATAAGTATAAAGACCGATGTATCCGGCTGAAAGTTGGTTTTATCGTCGTCATGTGTGATATTGATTACTTCAAAAACTACAATGATTCTCTTGGTCATATGAAGGGAGATGAGACGCTATTTGAAATAGCACAAGCAATAGAAAGTCAGTGTAATAGAGCCTCCGACGTATGTGCTCGTTTTGGTGGTGAAGAATTTATTCTGTTGTTTAGTGTTATGTCAGAAGACGATTTGCAAAAAAAAATGCGCAGTATTATCTCGGTAATAGCAGTCCATAACATCCCACACCCAAATTCGTCAGCAGCTGCTCACGTTACCCTAAGTTTTGGGGCTACTATTGTACACCCTTCAGATGTAGTTGATTTTTCTCTACCTATCAAGGAAATAATAAAAACGGCTGACAAAGCACTTTATCAAGCTAAATCTGCTGGCCGTAATCGCTTTGTTATCAATTATTTTTCATTGAATAGATAAGTTTGGCTGTTTAAATAACTAGGGTAATACTAATAAGTAGATTCAATATAAAACGACGATAACTCCAGTTATTTACCAAGATATTCTTTGGTTTGTCCTGCCATATTGATTGCAGTATTTGTTATCGAAGCTGCTATATTTTCTGCAATATCCACAGACGCTACTGCTCTTGCCATCGTTAGCCCACCAATTAAAATAGCTATTACTGCCCATGCTCTTGATAAGCATTCTGCTTGTGAATCACCTAAAAAACCTTGAGCCATAAGCTCAACTATTTCTATCATTTTTTCTTCATAGATAAGATGTAACTCAGGCTTTGTCCGTACAACTTCTGGTGAAAGGGTGGTCATGGCACAACCGCATGCAAGGTTTTCACGATGCGCCTGTCCAAGGTAATAATCTGAAAAAGCCACAACCCATTGCTTGCCATGTTGTTGTTGAAACTCAGGAATTGCAGTAATCACCTCATCAAGACCTACCGATAATGCCGCTTCAAATGCGCCATCTTTTGAACCTAAGTGAGCATAAAAGGCGCCTGAAGTAACACCTGCTTCTTTTGCAATACCATCGACACCAATACCAGCATAGCCATTACTTCTAAAGCCTTGGCTCGCCGCGTTAATGATACGTTTTCTTGTTTCTTGTTTTTTGGTTACTTTCGTCATTTCAATTCCCAATTACTTCCTTTGATAACGTCTGTATTGTAACGCCATTAAATATAGAAATATAGTAATCGTTATATTTTGTGTTGACAATATAACGATCGCTATATAATATGGCGCCAATTGCAAAATATAACGACTACTATATTTTTGTCGGTTAGAGCCGGAGTTGCTTGAAACAGCTTCGATATATTTTAAAAAATCAATTTGTATACTACTGGAGAATATTATGCCGTTAACACTTACTCTCACTGAAGGCGTTATCCCTGCAGCTTCTGAAAAAGAAGCTGTAATAAAAATTACTAATTCAATGCTTAAACATCATGGTCTTTTAGGCAATACGGTTATGACACCCAACGTAACTGCACATGTCTCAGTCTTACCTAAAAATTCAACTTTTTCCGGAGGAGAAGAATTCTCAGGCGTTTGGATGGAGTGGAAAGTTCCTTCGTTTGCATTTGCTTCAAGAGAAATTCAACTCGCTCATTTCGCCGAAGCAACACAAATAATTATAGAATTATCTGGTGGAAAGCAGGCAGCAGAACATATTTATTCCAATGTGATACATACCGTCGATGGTTCGTGGAATTTCAATGGTATCGCGATGACCAATGAAGAAATTGGCGCTGAAATATCTAAAGGTTAATTAACTTCAGCAGCAAATTTACTGATGTCATTGCAGTTTTAATGGAAGGACTAATCAGGTATCGGTATTAATCTTGCGCTGAAATTTAAGTTAAGGAATAGAAAACAATGAAAAATTATTTACTTGTTCACGGCGCTTGGGGCGCTGCTTGGGAATTTGATAAAGTGAGCGAACTGTTATCGAATGAAGGGCATAATGTTATTGCTATCGACCTGCCTGGTCATGGCGAAAATAAAACCAATATTACTGACGTCACCATGAATTTATATGTTCAAACGGTTGTCGATGTTATTAAAGAATTGAATGAAAATGTGATACTCGTTGGTCATTCGTTAGCGGGCGCTATTATTTCGCAAGTTGCCGAGATAATGCCTGAGAAAATCGACCGACTTATCTTTATCGCCGCAATGTTGCTAAAAAATGGAGATTCACCACTTGAAGTGATGCAAGATGACGACGAAGGGCAATTATTGTCTAATACTATTTTTTCTGAAGATGGTCGTTATGCAACGCTTAGCGAAGAAACAATAAGATCTATCTTGTTAAACGATATTAATGATGACGCTTATTTAGATAGCATTATTCCAAAGTTTTTATTTAACCAAGCGACAGAGCCCTTCATGGCTAAAGCCCAGTTAAGTGAAGAAAGGTTCGGTAGTGTTGAAAAACATTATATAAAAGCCTCTATTGATAAAGTGATATCTCCCGCAGCACAAGAGAAAATGCTGAGTAACTGGCGAGTTGATAAGATAGTTAATCTAAAGTCAGGGCACTTCCCTCTTACCTCGATGCCGGAAACCTTAGTTGAAACAATCAAACAAGCGGAATAAAAAATAACCAAGGTATTTTATTGTCGATACATACCTTGGTGATTGTTGAAATAATTATTATCAATAAAATAATGCACTATCCCTAACAACTATCTGTCTGGCACCTTGATATTTGTGACCAAGTTAAATGAGATAAAATGAGCACAATAATGAACAAACCAAGTCTTTTTCCAAAGAGAATATTACACACCATGTTAAGAGTGACTGATTTGAAAAAGTCGGAGTATTTTTATTGCCAACTTCTAGGAATGGCCGTACTGCGGAAAAAAGAGTATCCCGATGGGGAGTTTACCTTAGCCTTTTTAGGTTATGCAGAAGAAGCCGATCATACTGTTTTAGAGTTAACTTATAATTGGTCTGAGAATTTATACACAAAGGGTAACGGTTATGGCCATATTGCACTGGCTGTAAATGATATTTACGCAACTTGTCACCAGTTAGCTCAACTAGGCGTCGAAATAACTCGCCAACCAGGGCCAATGAAAGTTGATGTTTCAGAAGTTATCGCATTCATTAAAGACCCTGATGGCTATCAGATTGAACTTATTGAAAGGCATTAACTTAGCTAGCTTTGGGGGGGAAATAAAGTGAATAATAATGAAATAATTTGTTTGATTACTATTGAAGGTCACTTTTTATACATCTTATATTTCAACTATTTATAGGTAAGTACCAGAACGTGTGTCAGCTCCTTCGTTTATCGTTGAACTGTAATAAATTTGTAACATAACTGTATTAATATCGCCATATAACTGTAATCAACCTGTAATAAAGGCAGGTTAATAAAGGAATATACGATGGGTAGTTTGAATATAAAATGGAAGTTGAGTTTATTAGCAACATTAGCGGGAATCGGTTTTCTCATATTGATTTCATATAATTACTCGGCGACTTCAACCCTAATGGAGTTTAATGATATTTCTCGAAAAACGGTGCAACTTGAAGCTGATATGCTGATGTTGAGACGACATGAAAAAGACTTTATTGCGAGAAAAAATTTAAAATACTCAGAGAAGTTTAAGCAAACTTTTACTGAATTTACCAAGACATTGAGTCAGATAGAAAAACAACTACTGTCAGTTGAACTTACCAATCAGCATGTTGCGGAACTTAGAGCATTGCTAACTACCTATCAACGCACTTTTTCTTTACTTATTAAGCAACAACAAAAAGTTGGCCTTCATGCTAAAGATGGCTTGTACGGTTCTTTAAGAAGTGAAGTGCATCAAATAGAAAACTTGCTACTTGAGCGCGAAAATATATCGGGTGCAAGTTTAGAGCTAAATAGTTTAATGCGAACGATGCTGATGTTACGCCGACATGAAAAAGACTTCATGTTAAGACGCGATGTTAAGTATGTTGAAAAGTTTAATAAACGTATCGATATTATGCAGTTTAAATTAACGAATAGTACCTTGGCTGGCAATTTTAATCAGTCGGCAAAACGGGCATTAGATAACTATCAGCAACAATTTTTACAACTGGTAAAAGGTGAAGAAAAGCTCGGATTAACAAGTACCCTTGGGCTACTTGGCGAGATGAGAAAAAATATCCACCAAGCTGAAATTCATTTGAAGTCATTTAATAAGTTTGCACTAGAAAATGTAGAACAACACATCGCTAAAAAAGAGTTAACCGATGTTCTTGTTGGCTTTAGTTTAATCGTTATTATTATGCTTGCGTTAATTTTTATCGCTAATAATATTTCTAAGCGTATAACTCACTTATCTAAGCTGATGGTTTTAGTGGCAAGTACTAAGAACTTGAGGTTACGTGCAAAGGTTTCAGGGAATGACGAAATAGGTGAAATGGCCCATATTTATAATGAAATGATGGCAGAGTTTGAAGGGTTGATGACGGAAGTTAAATTTTCATCCATAGAGTTAGCTCAGGCGTCTAAAGATTTAAAAGCATCTAGTTTGCAAACTACAGTAGGTGTAAATCGCCAATTAAGTGATAGTGAACAGGTTGTAGCTGCCATGACTCAAGTTAGTGACTCTGTCACAGAGGTTGCGTTTAATGCTTCAGAAGCGGCTGATGCTTCTCTGTCAGCTGAACAAGCATCACTAAGTGGTCATCAATTGGTTAAAGAGAATAGAAAAAGCTTTGAAAAATTGGTAGTTGACATTGAAAAGTCAGGGGCAATAATTCAAGATTTAAGTAAAGAAAGTAATAATATTGAAGCCATGCTTAACGACATTCGCAGTATTGCAGACCAAACTAATTTACTTGCGCTTAATGCGGCTATAGAAGCGGCTAGAGCAGGGGAGCAAGGGCGAGGTTTTGCCGTGGTCGCAGATGAAGTCAGAACACTTGCTCAACGTTCAGCTGCATCAACTCAAGAAATAGAAAATGTCGTTGTGCGCCTACAATCATTGGCTGCAGACGCGGTGTCAGCGATGAATTTAGGAAAGGTACAAGCAGAAAGCAGTGTTGTAGATACTAAGAATGTTGAGCTAGCCTTGAGTGATATCAAAAACTACAGTGAAACTGTCAATAATATGAACCGACACATAGCGACGGCAGCAGAGGAGCAATCGACCGTTGTACAAGAAATAAATCGAAATCTAATGTCGATTACTGAAGTGGCAGGGGAAACATCAAATCTTACTGAAACAATATCTGTGTCAGGTGAGCAATTACGAAATCTATCCGAGCAGCTTGGCTTACGAGTAGAAAAATTCACATTGTCGAATTAAGTTCTTTCTAAATACGGATATAAGAGAGCCTGTCACATATTCTGTTGCAGGTTCTGCTATTTATATCTTAAAGTTTAACTAAATCAACATTCTTCATTACAGAAGCCCTTTCTGCCATGCATGAATTGCCGCTTGCGTTCTATCTCTTAAATGTAGCTTACTGAGAATATTACTGACATGACAACGAACCGTTTTAATCGCAATGTTTAACGAGTCTGCTATTTCTTGGTTGTTAAGTCCTTCTGCGATAAGTTTTAATATTTCTAACTCTCGGACGCTTAGTTGAGAGTGGCTAGGTGTAGTTTCTTTAGTTGCTGGCTGCATTTCTTCGACAATTCTTTTCGCCACAATGGGGGCTAGTACGGCCTGTCCTGATGCCGCTTTTCTTATTGCGTTTGCTAATTCTATCGGCTCAATATCTTTTAATAAGTAGGATAGGGCGCCTGACTTTATTGCGGGGAAAATATATTCATCACTATGGAATGAGGTTAGTACAATTACTGTTGATTGTGGACTGATTGCTTTTATTTCACGAGTGGCTTCAATGCCATTCATTCCCTCGCCAAGATTCAAGTCCATTAAAATGACATCGGGAACGAGCGCTTCAACCTGCTCAATGGCCTGCTTTGCATTTGCTGCGCTGGCGATAATTTCAATATCAGCTTGGAGATTAAGAAACGTTTCAATGCCTTGACGAACCAATTCATGATCATCAACTATGAGTACCGATATTTTTTCTGTTGGCGTTGTTTGTGATTTAGATTGTGCGTTTATTTGATTAGGCAACTGGTAACTCCAAGTTTACGGTAAAACCATTTTCACTCTTTACATGCAGTGTCCCATCGAGGGATTCAATTCTCTTTTGCATTAAGCTTAACCCTTGACCAAACTCTACGATATTCTTAACGTTATTGTGACGTTCAGTTATACCGTCATCAGCTATTTGCCAAAATATTCGCTGTGTATTGTGTGAAAGTTTAATGGCTACATTCTTTGCATTGGCGTGCTTACTGATATTTTGTAATGCTTCCATAATACTTCTGAAAATTACTTGTTGCTGTATTTCAGTTAACTCAAACTCAATGTTAATATCGCTGGATAAAAGTGCCGTATTATCTTTTTGCCAATTATCAAAGGCTGTTATTAGTGCTGCTTTTAAATTACTGCCAATTTGAATAGGACTTAAGGTAAATATTAAATCATTCACTTGCTTAAATGCCGTTCGGTTTTGCTTAATGGCTATCGCTATACTTTCTTTTGCGCCGTTTATGTTCTGGTCAATTTGCTGAGCGGCAGCGCTTAACTGTAAATTTGATGCAAATAATTGCTGCTTTACAGTGTCATGCAATTCGGCAGCTAAATGTTGTCTTTCTTCAATACTCACTAAATGTTTAAGTTCTTTTTGATGCTTAGCTAGTTTTTCCGCCATGATATTTAAGCGCTGAAAACTAATATCTATTTCATCGCTACCCGAGGTTGTTATTCTGCTCGTAAGCTGGCCATTTCCCCAGTCTTCAATGGTTTTGTATAAATGTTGATAGCGCTTGGTTATGACTTTAGCGACTAGCCAGCCGAGAATAAAAGTAGAGGGTAAAATCCAGAAGAAACTGGTTAGGGTATTAAATAGGGAAAACCTTAAAGCTCGAACAATTGATATATAAAATAATGGTGCATTATTTTGCTGATATTGCCATGACTGCCAGCTGACCGTTGCCCCTATTATTTCTTCTTTGTTGTTAAAAACACTATTGATCACCAAATAATTATTTTCACCAAGCGGTTCAATGCCACTATTAAAGTGACCTATTAAAGCATCAGACAAATCGTCTCTTGAATTAATTGGAATTTGAGCTCCGACATCACCGGGTAATAAAGGCGCTTTGCTTGTTTTAAATATTAGCTTCGAATTCAGATCTATAAAGGCAATGGCATTAATAGAAAGTTGCGTAAATGGTGTATTTTGATGAAGCACTTGGTAGCGCTTCTTTTTTACCATTGATTTTAAATAAGCATTTATTTCTAATTGGTTATTAGATTGCGCTATTAAAGGCATTGTTATATTGCTTTGTTGCCACTGTAACACAGGAGATTGACGCGCTGTATGGCCAATATCAGATGAACCTAACATGATCAAAATAAAGTGAATACTAATGCTAGTGAAAAAGCCTATTAAGCTTAACCATATGATTAATTTATATTTTAGTGAGAAAGTGTTTTTTTTCATATCCATATTCTAATTTAATGCCTTTCTAAAAGCATCAGTCTGAAGACTTAATTAAAATAATAATAAAATAGGGTTACAGCCCGATTTTAATAATAGCTTTGCATGATTAAATATCTTTTCTTAAAAAAGGAGAATTATTGTGCAACTCGCAATCGAAGTGTCAAACATATCTAAGCAGTTTGATCAGAAAATGGTATTAGATAAGGTTAACATCAATGTACCGCAAGGTTCAGTTTATGGGTTTCTTGGCAATAATGGTGCAGGGAAATCAACGTTAATTCGAATCTTATTGGGCTTATTAAATTCGCAGTCAGGCGAAGTTAGTATTAACTCTCAGCCTATTAATAGAAGAGATGTTGCTTATAAAAATTCAATTGGCTGCTTAGTAGATTCACCATGTTTGTACTTTCATCTGACGCCTAAAGAGTACTTAGGCATTACTTGCAAGATAAAAGGTTTAGCTAAGTCATCGATTGATGAAGCATTAGAAATAGTTAATATGTCGGCTCACCTCAATGTAGCCATGGACACATTTTCCTTAGGCATGAAGCAACGAATTGCGTTAGCTAATGCACTGTTAGGTAAACCAAAACTACTGATACTAGATGAACCAACTAATGGTCTTGATCCTGCTGGTATGAAAGAAATCAGACACTTATTAAAGTCTTTACCCGAACAAACAGGGGCGACAGTCTTTTTATCAAGTCATTTGTTAGATGAAATTCAAAAAACAGCAAGCCACGTCGGCATACTTCACATGGGAAAAATGAAAATAGAGTCTAGCCTGTCTGAACTTATGGGACAGCAATCAAGCTCGCTTGATTTAATCACACCATCAGCGGAAAAGCTTAAACAGCACTTCTTTGAACACAATATTTCATCGCAATTAATTTCAACTGAGCATTTACGGATAAACGAAGTTAAACAGTCACAATGTGGGGATTTTAACCGACAAGTTATTCATGCTGGTTTTGACTTAATAGAGTCGCGATTTAATCAGGCAACGCTCGAAAACTTATTTTTACAATTAGTCGGTTCACAAACAGTAGAGGCTGAATCATGTTAATTAAATTGATCCAAATTGAGTTACTCAAAACAAAACGAAGCTTGGCATTGTTAATGATGTTTTTAAGCCCGCTGATGGTGTTATTAATCAATCTTTTACAATTGCTTCATAACGAAGGCAAGTATATTACTGAACGTGGTTGGAGCACCTATTGGTTGTCAAATTCTGCACTATGGGGATATTTTATGATGCCCTTGTATATTGCCTTGATTACCGCACTTCTTAACGGAACGGAACATCGCAGCAATGGTTGGCGCTTTATGATGACCTTACCGGTTAAACAAAAAGATTTATTTTTAGCTAAATTAATATTAGCGTGGATTTATCTTATTGGTGCGAGTGTAGTGTTATTTTTATCTACTTTATTATCAATAATCTGTTTAGAGGCTTTTGGGATATCAGGTACTGACATGCTTAGCTTTGAAGTGATTCAGAATTTGCTCTATAGCACTATCGCTTGTCTGGCTATTTTGACTATTCAACATATTGTCAGCTGGCGTTGGAAAAATATCGTCGCGCCATTAGGGCTGGGTGTTATCGCTACCATGAGTATTGTACAACTTAGCCATACAAAGTATTGGCACTTTAACCCGTGGACTTACATCTTAACGTCTACTAATAGTGCAGTTCCAACAATGCAAACATTGGCCATTGTATACTCATTGAGCATTACCGTGGCATTAACAATGATAGCACTATATTGGTTGGGGCGTAGAGAGGTGACTTGTTAAAATTGGAATGAAAATGCTAGTTCATTTAAATAGCTGTTTGTAATGGCATTGCGGATCTTATTCATTTTGAAGGTCATAAATAATGAGATCCGCGATAGAAAATAAAACTATCTCGAGAGTGATTTTTATTCACCATGAGAGGGGGGGCATAGAACATATGATTGCTCATTTTTATGTTCGTCTGACGACCATATTTTTCGAATAAAGAGTCTAGAGACTAAAATCAAAGAAACGATGTGGGCCAATGCTATCCCCATAAATACACCGGCAATTGATGCAGTCCAACCACCTATTATTGAAAATACGAGTATCAGTATCACTTTATGGCCAAAGCCTAAAATGCTGGCATTAGCTGATTTTCCAATAGCATTTAAACTTGATATTGCCAGCATTGTACATCCAGCTCCGATAAAGCTAAGAGGTACGTAAATCAGGTAATGTTCAATATATTGTTGTAAATTTGTACTTTGGCTTATTTCTGAGGCAATTGTTTCAGCATAAAAATACAGTACACAAGCAAGTAATACTTGGGTCACGGTAATAATAATAACCCCTTGAATAATTAACGCTTTCACCCGATCAATTTTTCCTGCCCACCAATTTGCGGCGATTAGCCCAGGTAATGAAGCGGTAAATACCATAGGAATAAATAGCCCGAGTGTTTCTATTCGAAATATTATACTCAATAGTGCGACTTTATCTTCAGCAATACTGGCAATGTAGAAGGTAAGAATACCGATAGTTATAGGCAGGTATAATTGCTGTAAGCTGGCATTTATACCGGTAACTGACATTTGTTTTAGTGTGCTGAACCACTGCATTGCTAAAATTTGATGTTTTTCGATACCTAACTGTCGAATAATAATGCCTAAAGAAATAAGCGCAAATAAGGTATCAGAAATTAAGTGAGCATAACCCGCACCGATAATTCCCGTCTCTAACAGCTGCGAGCATTGTCCGTCACCGATTAAGCTATAGCTTAAAACTGACTTGGTTATCATCCAAGTGACAAGTAGTATACTTGCTTGTTTTATGTGACCAAAGCTACGTAAGATGCCATTAATTTGCCAAACAAGTATTAACGGGATCCAGCCAATCAATCTAATTTCTGTATAGGTTGTTACCAAAGACGTCATACCAAATTCTATCGCGGGTTGAGACGAAGATTGTGTACCGAGTAAAAAGTAAAGCGTGGGTGAGATAAAATACAGCAGCATCGAGAATATAAAGGTTATTGTTGTCGCTAAGACGAGCGCTCGTACTACGTTACTTTTTAATTCATTTTTGTCAGTGATACAGCTATTAGTGTTAACACTTGATTTAATTCGACAAATCCAACTATTTGTCGCAATAGATAGAGCAATGGCTACGCCTGTCATTGCAGTAGTAATAGGGGCACTAAAACTTAATGCCGCAAGGTGGGTTGAACAAAGTCTCGCTATAAGGCCTGTTTCAAACAAGTCATAAGCACTTAATAAAAAAACGGCCGGTAGTATCGGTAATGAACATGACAATATCAGCCTAAAAATTGGCGTATTAAGCATCCAGTGTTGCTTGCAATGTTCCATTTACGCCCCTTTATATTGTAAAGCTTGATTAATATTCAATATGTTTGATGGGAAATTTTCATTCCCCATCAATAGACCTGAGATCAACCGAAAAAATTTTTACTTTGGCTTTTTAAATAATAAAGTAAAGCGATCTGAGTTGCCTTGTACGGTTTTACGACCGACTTCAAAACGTAATTCATCATCTATCTTGTAATGTAGGTTTGAATAGTCGACTAAAACAAAGCCGGCTTGCTGAATTTCTTTTATCGCTAATACGGGATCAAAACGACGACCATTTTCATCATTTTTCTTCTGCATATGTCGACGAGTATGATCGACTACACCATAGACCCCGCCAGGCTTTAACGCGTTAAAGGCAGCCTTGTTGGCACTGATGCGCTCAGATTCATCAAAGTTATGATAATTTCGGAAAGTAAGCACAGCATCGAGATCGGTAACTTCAAAATTAAGATCTTTGAATTCGTAGCCTTCACTACCGACGAGTTTAACTTTATCAAAAGGTTTTTTGGTTAATAGAGAGTCTTTAAGTCTTTTTGTACCAAGGCTTAAATAGAACTGCCCGTTATCGCGCAGTGCTGGCGCAAGTAACTTTGTATACCAACCACCACCGGGCACAATTTCTAATACTTTCCAATCATCTTGGATACCGAAAAATTTCAACGTATCTACCGGTTTTCTATTTCTATCGCGTTTTGTTTCTCTATCACTACGAATATCTGATGCCATTGCTTGTTTAATGTTTTCAGAAAAATCAGCTGCTATAACTACTGGCGCACTAAATGTCGTAGCAACTAAAAGTGGTAATAATAATTTTCTCATGAATACTTCCTTTAGGTTTTATTTTATGTTTTAAGGTTAATCGCTTTCTCATGACGATAGATTTGAATAAATTTAAACAAACCAGCTAAAGCTAGTCTTAGAAAAAATCTATTATTTGACGTAATAGAATTATCATAGATATTTTAATCATTGCTCCACCGCATTTTTACTGGCTTTGACAGAAAAATAGATAGTTTTTATAAATAAAAATTACGGAAAACTAGTAATGACGATAAATTGTCTATTTACATTTAGACACATGGTTTGTTCATTTAAACGCCTAAAAATAGCCATTCATCTTTATATGTAACAAATCAGTAACCCTTTAAACAGTGATACGATAAGATAGGTAGTAAGATAAAAGGTAATTAACTTTAAGTATTAAAAACAATGAATTATAAATTTAAAGAATTCAACTTTGACAATGTAAGTCTAGTGTTAATGAAAAATGGTGAGCCAATTGCCATTCGTCATAACGAAGCAAAAGTTTTAGCATTGTTGCTTGAAAATGTTGATACCGTGTTGAGTAAAGAAGATATTTTATCTGCAGTTTGGCAAGGTAAAGTTGTCTCTGAACAAGCTGTTTTTCAAAATATTAGTCACTTACGAACTCTGTTTGGTAATCATGCTATTAAAACATTTTCAAAACGGGGTTACCAATGGCAACTCAGCATAGAGACACCCGCAGATACACAGCCCTTAGCTGAAAGCTTACTTATTGATGAGCCAGCTGAAGTATCAGGAACTTCGGCTAAGGTAGCAAAATCAGGCAACTGGCCTTATGTATTACTGATGAGCTTGTGCGTCTTAATTTTTACCTTTTTTAATTGGCCAGACAACGCTAATGAAGATTCAGAAGCTCGCGTTATTAAGCTGGCATATATTCCCTTTGTTGATCCGCAGACAAACACAAGCCTTTCATTATTTGATAATGAACACTTTGATTTTTCGGAGTTAAAAGACCTAAACGCCGCAACATTTTTAACTTCCGCTGAGTTAGAATACCCTAAAATATCGAAGCAACATCCTTTTGTTTTAACGGGAATATTACGAAGCCATCAGAAAAAGGTATATCTAGACTTTGTTTTAAAGGGCCCTTATGCGGATTGGACAGGAAAGCTTCATGCTGATTCTAACAAAGCACTTGTTCAACAATTGCAAGTGCATTTACGTCAGCCGTTCATTTATCAATTTTTAACCAGTCTTCAGTCACCTGAATTTAAAAAATCGACTTTGTCGATTGCTCATCAGCAATACCCGCAAGACAGTAATATTCTTTGTCAGCTTATAAAAGCATACATTGAAACTGCTGAGCTGGACAAAGCAATGGTGTTGGCTGAAAAGCTTGCGACAAATGCCGAAACTCAAAAAGATTGGCAACAATTAGGTAATGCGCTACTTTATCAAAGTACAATATTAACGAGAAAAGAGCTCTATGAGCTTAGTGAAAACAAATTAGCATTAGCGATTAAATCTTTTGAACACATTAATGACTTACCTAAACAAGCAGATGCTTGGAATGCACAATCTTGGCTAGATCATCAGTATGATGATTACCCTGCGGTTAAAGCGAGTTTGCTAAAGTCTGCTCAATTGGCTTTTGATGGTGGGGACAAACTGCGTGAACTTCATGCGCTCACTTATCTTTCAGTTATGGCACATAAACATAAACAAGAAAATGATAAATACGGCTATCTTCGCCAAGCTGAAAATAAAATGAAAAGCTATGAATTGCCTATTTATCACTTCGCTAAAGTGCCTTTTCATTATGCTATTTTTGCGAAAACACCTTTAGGAAAAGAGCCCCATTTAAAGCAAGTATTAGAATTTACCCAGCTAACACCCGACCATTGGGTGGCGCAGTCGAGCCGTGAACAACTAGTATTGCAATATATTGAACAAGAAAGGGTAACAGAAGCACAGACGTTGGTTGAAAACGTTAAAGCGGATAATGCAATGAATTCTTACCTTAAAACGTTATTGGCAAAGGCAAAAGGTGAAAGCGAGAGCTTCATTCGCCATGCCAAGCGTACATTCGAACAAGCACAATTAGCGGGAAGGCATACTTTAAGTTTAGATGTTGCCTTGCTTTTACGTAGTACACCTAATATTGATGTTAATTACGATTTCTATGCCTTATATATAGATGACAATGCTTCGTCTCATTGGCGAAAAGCTAATGAAGTGAAATTGCTCGCACTTAATTTATAAAGCCGTAAAGCGAACAAACAAAAAAGCCCCATGAACCTAAATTCAAGGGGCTTTTTTGTTAACTCAACTGAAATTAAAGAGCTGAGATTTCCGCTTTTTGCTCTGCCAATTTAGCCAGTGCAGATTCTGCGTCAGCTAACTTCGCTTTTTCTTTGTTAATAACGGCTTCAGGCGCTTTACCAACAAATTTTTCATTGCTGAGTTTACCGCGTGTTCTATCAGCGTCTTTTTCAAGTTTATCAATCGCTTTACTTAAACGAGCAAGCTCAGCTTCTTTATCAATTAACCCAGCCATTGGAATTAATACCGATAAATCGCCAACCACAGCGGTCGCAGAAAGCGGTGCATTGTCGTCATCAGCCAATACCGTTATTGTTTCAAGTTTTGCTAAGGCACTTAAAAACTGTTGATTTTCATCTAAGCGACGTTGGTCATTAGCATTAACATTTTTCAACAGTACTGGCAGTGGTTTAGCTGGTGAAATATCCATTTCGCCGCGAATATTACGAATAGCGACGATAAACTGTTTAACCCACTCTAAATCGTCAATAGCGGTCTGATCACATTGGCTTTCGTCAAATTGTGGGAAACTTTGTACCATGATACTTGCTGTTTCATTGTCTTTGCTTTGTGCAACAAAATTACTTAGTGGTACAACACGTTGCCAAATCGTTTCAGTAATAAATGGCATGATTGGATGCATTAATCGTAACAAGCTTTCAAGTACAGTAACTAACGTATGGCGAGTGCCACGTTGCTGTGCTTCGCTACCTTTGAACAATACTGGTTTTGTCAGCTCTAAGTACCAATCACAAAACTGATTCCAAGTGAACTCGTAAAGCGCTTGTGAAGCTAAATCGAAACGAAAAGCGTCAAAAGATTCATGTACCGTTTTTACGGTTTGCTGAAATTGCCCTAAGATCCAACGATCAGCTAATGAAAACTCCATTTCACCTTGTTTGCCGTCAACGAATTTACCGCAGTCTTGCTCTTCGGTATTCATTAATACGTAGCGACTCGCATTCCACAATTTATTACAGAAATTACGGTAACCGTCTAAGCGTTTCATGTCCCAAGTAATATCACGGCCTGTTGAAGCAACTGACGTTAGTGTAAAACGTAATGCATCAGTACCATGAGCTTCAATACCTTCAGGGTATTCTTTCTTGGTAAGCTTAGTAATTTTCGCCGCAAGTTTTGGTTGCATCATGTTGCCGGTGCGCTTTTCGAGTAAATCGTCAAGGGCAATGCCGTCAATCATATCTAATGGATCAACAACGTTTCCTTTTGATTTACTCATTTTATCGCCATTTTCATCGCGAATAAGCCCAGTAACATATACTTTTTTGAACGGTACTTGTGGTTTACCATTTTCATCTTTGATGAAATGCATGGTCATCATGATCATGCGAGCAACCCAGAAGAAAATAATATCAAAGCCGGTAACTAATACGTCGGTAGAATGGAATTTCTTCAAATCTTCCATGCTGTTTGGCCAGCCTAAAGTTGAGAATGTCCATAAGGCTGATGAGAACCAAGTATCAAGTACGTCATCGTCTTGTCGTAATTTAACATCACCGCTTAATGAATGCTTAGCACGCACTTCTTCTTCGGTTCTGCCAACATAAACACCGCCGTTATCGTCGTACCATGCTGGAATTCTATGTCCCCACCAAAGCTGACGCGAAATACACCAGTCTTGAATGTCACGCATCCAGGCGTTGTACATATTTTCGTACTGTTTAGGTACAAATTCTATGTCACCATTTTCTACTGCTGCTACGGCAGGTCCGGCTAAAGGTGCTGCACGAACATACCATTGGTCGGTTAATAATGGCTCAATAATAACGCCAGAACGATCGCCGTAAGGGGCAACTAAATCATGTTCTTTTACTTCAACCAAAAAGCCTAATTCGTCAAACGCAGCAACGATGGCTTTGCGGGCAACAAATCTGTCCATACCGGCAAATTCAGCAGGAAGGTCAGTGCTGTAGGCGGTTGATGGTTCGCCATTGTTTTGATAAATTTCTGCGCTTGCTAAAATCGCGGCGTTTTTATCTAAAATATTAATTAAAGGTAAGTCATGTCGTTTACCTACTTCGTTATCGTTAAAGTCATGGGCAGGTGTTATTTTTACACAACCCGTGCCTTTGTCCATATCGGCATGGTCATCGCCAACAATAGGAATTAAACGATTAACTAAGGGTAATAAAACCTGCTTACCAATAAGATCTTTGTAACGAGGATCTTTAGGGTTCACCGCTATGCCAGTATCACCTAACATGGTTTCTGGTCGAGTTGTAGCGACCACTAAGTAGTCATTACCTTCAGCGGTTTTTGCGCCATCGGCTAATGGATAACGTAAGTGCCACATGTGGCCTTTTTTATCTTTGTTTTCTACTTCTAAATCAGAAATAGCGGTATGGAATTTTGGATCCCAGTTAACTAAGCGTTTACCACGATAAATTAAGTCGTCTTCAAACAAGCGAACAAAAACTTCTTGTACGGCTTCAGACATACCATCGTCCATAGTGAAGCGTTCGCGAGACCAGTCAATTGAATTACCTAAGCGGCGCATCTGCTTGCTGATAGTACCACCAGACTCGTCTTTCCATTCCCACACTTTATCAATGAACGCTTCGCGGCCGTAATCATGACGTGTTTTTTCTTCTTCAGCCGCAATTTTTCGTTCAACAACCATTTGGGTCGCAATACCTGCGTGATCCATGCCTGTTTGCCACAACGTATTTTTACCTTGCATACGTTGATAACGAATTAAGGTATCCATAATTGTTTGTTGGAACGCATGTCCCATATGCAAACTGCCGGTAACGTTTGGTGGTGGAATAGCTATACTATAACCATCTCCTTCACCTGTTGGGCTAAAATAACCTTGCTCTTCCCAACTTTGATAAAGAGACTGTTCGATTTCTGACGGATTGAATGTTTTTTCCATGACTTGACTACTTAACTTGATTGATTGGCATTAATTGACTTTGTTTGTGATGGTGCGGCTTGGTTATCCACTTGAAATCCACATTGACGATAGCCTTTATAACGCTCTCGTGCTGCTTGTTTTAAGGTTTCATCACTGGGTACAAAATCAATAATATGTGAAAACTGATTAGCAAAGTTTGGCACTGTGCTGGTTAAATTAATTAAAATTGCGCGACGACTGGTTGGTGGTTGCCAACTAATCTCAACGGCTGCGCCATTTCTAGGACCTTCGCCCGGTAAATTATGAGGAACAAAACTGTCGGCATCAAATGCCCACAATAATTCATCTAATTGATGAGCCGTTTGCTGATCGGAGCAGTAAATAAATACTCGCTGATTTTGACGGTAAAAATTAGCCGATTGCAAACAAGCATGAAAATGTGACTGGTCAGCCCCATTTTCTAGCTTTGTGTTTTCTTCAAGTAAATAAAACATCACTTGTGTTTGCATGTTTGCGTTGTTCCTTTTTTTTCTTTGTTTTAGCTTAAAGCTAGTCGCTTTGCTCAGCACCTGAACGGTTTAATAAAAACTGCGTTAATAAACTAACCGGACGCCCTGTTGAACCTTTGTCTTTACCGCCACTACGCCATGCTGTACCTGCAACATCAAGATGTGCCCAATGGTACTTTTTAGTAAAGCGAGATAAGAAACAAGCAGCGGTAATAGTTCCTGCGCCTTTGCCACCTAAATTAGTAAAGTCGGCAAATGGACTTTCTAGTTGATCTTGATACTCTTCCCATAACGGTAAACGCCATGCGCGATCACCACTTTGTTCAGAAGCATTTAATAATTCGTGTGCTAGAGGATTGTGAGTACTTAATAAACCTGAAGCATGTTTGCCTAAAGCAACTACACAAGCACCGGTGAGGGTTGCCACGTCGATAACTAATTCTGGGTCGAAACGCTCAACGTACGTAAGAGCATCACATAATACTAAACGGCCTTCAGCATCAGTGTTTAATACTTCAACCGTTTGACCAGACATAGTTGTTAAAATATCACCTGGACGATAAGCATCGCCACCCGGCATGTTTTCACAACCGGCTAAAACACCAATAACATTAATCGGTAACTGTAATTCAGCCAAAGCATGCATGGCACCTAAAACACCCGCAGCACCGCCCATGTCGTACTTCATTTCGTCCATGGCTTCGCCTGGTTTTAAAGAGATACCACCAGCATCAAAGGTTACACCTTTACCCACTAAAACGATTGGATTTGAATCATTACCAGCGCCATTATATTTAATAACGCTCATCATTGACTCATTTCTAGAACCACGGCCAACAGCAAGGTAAGAACTCATACCCAATGTTTCCATTTCTTTCTCGCCAACAATTTCAGTCTCGATATTGTCATATTCTGTTTCTAGAATTTTTGCTTGTTCGGCTAAATAGGCAGGATTACAAATGTTTGGCGGCATATTCGCAACATTTTTACAGGTTGAAACGCCTTCTGAAACAGCAAGAGCATGCGCAATTGCGCGTTCACCCATAGGAAGTTCTCTACGTGTAGGCACGTTAAAAACAATTTTTCGTAATGGACGTCGAGCTTCAACTTTTCGCGTTTTTAAACCGTCGAAACGATACAAACAGTCTTGAGTAGCTTCAATGGCTTGGCGAACTTTCCAATAAGTATCGCGACCTTTTACGTGTAATTCCGATAAAAAACACACAGCTTCCATAGAACCTGTTTCATTTAAGGTGCTAATCGTTTTACTGATAATCTGGCGGTATTGACGTTCGTCAAGTTCTCGTTCTTTACCACAGCCTACTAATAATACGCGTTCACTTAAAATATTAGGTACGTGATGAAGCAATAACATTTGCCCCGATTTTCCCTCTAAGTCTCCGCGACGCAATAAGTTACTGATGAAACCTTCACTTATTTCGTCTAGCTGTTCAGCAATGGCTGATAAACGGCGAGGTTCAAAAACGCCAACGACTATACAGGCGCTACGTTGCTTTTCGGGACTACCACTTTTTACGTTGAACTCCATGAGCTCTCCTAATTCGTACAAAAACAAGCTGTTTTTAAATGAAATTTGCGAGTAAACTTGTGTAAATGTATAAATAAATCGACATGCTTACTATCAAATGTATTCGGCTAAAGGCTATAATTATAACCTGATACAGGCGAATCACCTTTGAAGCAGCAATTAAAATTACTTATGAAAACGACAAGTTTACTTAAAAATAGAGCAGATGTCAGAAAAAAACTATGTTTTTATAGGAAGTTTCTATGATTATTTTTCGCTATTTGCTCAAAGAAGTCGCTAAGACTCAATTAGCTGTATTTTTAGTGCTAATGACTATTTTCATCAGTAATAAATTTGTTCGAATTTTAGATGATGCCGCAGAAGGGGGGATTCCTGGACATTTAGTTATGGTCTTCATTGGTTTGAAGATACCTGACTTAGCCGGAATGATTTTGCCCCTTAGCCTATTTCTAGGGGTTCTATTGGCTTATGGGCGAATTTATGCGGATAGCGAAATGACCGTATTACATGCCTGTGGTGTCAGTGAATGGTATGTGGTGCGAGTAACACTTATTTTAAGCCTAATCACTGCTATATTTACGGGGATTTTTACTTTGTATTTATCCCCCATTGCCTCTGAGTATGAGTATCAAGTAAAAGAAGAGTTAGCAGCAGACTCAGGTTTAAGCTCTCTCATTGCCGGTCGCTTTCAAGCTACGGGCAACCAAAAAGCGGTCATTTTCATTCATGATAAAAATCGTGATGACAATACCTTTGAAAAAGTTTTTGTTGCGCAATTGCCGGATAAAAAAGCTACGGACAAAAGTATCATTAATGCCAGTTTGGTTTATGCCCAAACCGGACAAGTTGTTGAAGAGGAAAGCGGCTCTCAGCGCTTAGTATTAAGTGACGGTACGCGTTATCAAAATGATATCAAGAGTAAAGAGTTCAAAGAAGTATCTTTTGATAAATATTACATACAAATACAAGATCAAAAAGTCGCTCATAAAAACCGTAAATTAAGAGCGATTCCTACTCAGGATTTATTTAAAGAAGATACCGCAGCCTTTAGCGCTGAAACCCATTGGCGTATAGCTTTTCCTATTGCGTGTTTGATCATGACCTTAATAGCGGTTCCTTTGAGTGTCGTAAACCCAAGACAAGGTAAGTTTGCAAAAATGTTACCTGCGCTTTTATTATTTTTAGGTTACTTTTTAATGCTCACCGCGGTGAAGTCAGGTGTTGAATCGGCAACAATACCTAAAAGTGTCGGATTATGGCCAGTGCACTTTTTTGTGCTTATTTTAGGGGTAAGTTTGTTGATTAAAGACCGCAGTAGTGGCCTAAAATTCAAAGCCAAATTCCCTCCGTTAATTCGTAGTATTACTCGTAAAGGGACATCAATATAATGCGTATATTAGACGTTTACATTGGTCGAATTATTGCATCAACGACACTTTTAACCTTATCCGTATTTGTGAGCTTAAGTGGCATAATTAAGTTTGTTGAAGAAATGAAGTCAGTGGGCAAAGGCAATTATGATATTGCTCATGCTGCTTTATTTGTGCTTTATAAAATTCCACCTGATATTGAAATGTTCTTCCCTATGTCAGCATTAATTGGCGGTTTAATTGGCATGGGCATGTTGGCGACCAACAGTGAACTTGTGGTTATGCAAGCGGCAGGTTTGTCTCGTGTAGACATTATAAAATCAGTGATGAAGTCGGCGACTATTCTTGTTTTAATTAGTATGGCGGTAGGTGAATGGTTAGCGCCTGCCGGTGAGCTAGCGGCAAGGCAGGGCAAAGCTCAAGCCATTTCTGGTGGCAGCTTAATTTCGTCAGTGGATGGTACTTGGGCAAAAGATGGTGACTACTTTGTTCATATCGGTGAAGTAGAAAACAAAGGTAAATTAAATGATGTGCAAATATATCGATTCGACACATCGTTAAAATTAGCTAGCTGGCTCTCTGCAGAGAGTGCTATTTATCAAAAAGATGCCTGGCAATTACGTGATGTTACCGATACCCATTTAGATGGAAATAAAATGATTAAAGAGTCATTACCGATTAAAATGTGGACATCGAGTTTGACGCCAGAAAAACTGGGTGTAGTTATGGTAAAACCAGAGTTCTTATCTCTACGGGGGTTATCTGAGTATTTAAGCTACTTGGAAGAAAATAAACAAGATCCCAGTCGTTATGTTTTAGCTTTTTGGCGAAAAATTGTTCAGCCCGTTACCGTAGCGGTTATGTTATTGCTGGCATTATCTTTTGTTTTTGGGCCTTTACGGTCTGTTTCCATGGGAGCGCGCATTATTATGGGCGTAGCTACTGGCATATTGTTCTTTATTACCAATGAAGTTTTTGGTTCGCTTAGTTTAGTGTATCGACTGCCACCTGCTTTTGGTGCACTGATGCCAAGCATTATTTTTATCTCACTGGCCTTATATTTAATGAACAAGCGACCAAGTTAGTTTATCGTAATAATATGATTCTGTTAAATTGCACAAGCAGTATTGAAATTTACAATATTGCTTGTGCTTTTAATACGCCCTTATAAACGGCCGCGATTTGCTTCCAGTGTTAATACAACAACTTCTGTCGACGTTAATCTGTCTTGTAAACTTAACTTGTTTTTACGATCAAATATCACCATAAAGTTACCTAAGCCAAGTAGGGT
>MAAB01040502.1_pt1 | contig 49221 bp, 50 predicted proteins | sample 1115991 | NCBI WGS metagenome assembly MAAB01 (sample SAMN04961124, study PRJNA320927) | seawater metagenome | isolation source: sample BD02T18 sea water enriched with oil for 18 days | place: USA:Gulf of Mexico | collected 2013-07-27 | reverse complement strand
TTAAGCTTTTTACCTTCTTGAAGTGCTTTTACTGCTTCTTGAAAATCGAATTGAGTTGTCATATGTCATTCCTGTTTTTACTAGTTTACTGAAATGACACAGATTTGTGAACACTACCTAAAGATCCTCTAACCGACTATTAACTGCTTTTTGATTGCATATAGTCAACCGCTTTAAGACGTTGCAGATCACTATTTGTATTTGTCAGATTTAAACTCATCACGACCTGTTTTCGAATGCGATGAGCTTATCATCATATTTTAGATATCACGAAAAAGGACGCTTATTCTACCTATACTCCACGCATTTCCTTAAATCGCGGTTGAACCACCGTCGACAGGCAGCGCGACACCCGTGGTAAAGCTTGCTAGGTCTGAACATAAATATAACACGGCTGCAGCCACTTCTTCTGGTTGGCCAATACGTCCAACAGGATGAAGACTGTTAGCGTATTGTTCTTTTTGAGGATCGCTCTGTGTTGCCCGTTTAAACATGTCAGTATCAATAACGGCCGGACAAACCGCATTTACACGCAGGCCCTTTTTAGCATATTCAATCGCAGCCGATTTAGTTAACCCTATTACCGCGTGTTTACTGGCACTGTAAATACTCATTTTGGGAGCCGCTCCCAAAGCCGCGATAGATGCGGTATTAACGATGGCTGAAGTAGGTTGTTGAAGCATCGCGGGAATTTGGTACTTCATGCAGCGCCAAACCCCTTTCACGTTTACGTCCATTATCTTGTCGTAAATAGCCTCTTCACCGTCGGCCAATTTGCTTTGTTCAATTTCTATCCCGGCATTATTAAAAGCTATGTCTAATTTTCCATAGGTTTCTAATGTGCCATCAACCAGTGTTTGCACATCTCGATCTTTTGTTACGTCGCAAAGCATAAACGTCGCAATGCCACCTGCTTGAGTAATTTTAGCAGCCGTTTCTTCACCATCGCTTTGATTAATATCGGCCACTACCACGCTTGCGCCTTGCTGCGCGAATGCTAGAGCTGTTGCGCGACCAATACCGTTACCAGCACCCGTAATTAATACCACTTTATCGTTAAAATTTGTCAAAGTTACAACCTAGCTATATAAAAGTTATTACACCATAAAGGTTTTCGTTAGATTGTACTAATTCCTTATTTTTATGGGAGGGTATTAGTCTGGATAATTATGAATAGATAGTCGTGTGCTAGTAAAACTGATAACGCAGGCTTATTTAGTGAACATGTTGGCTTACAAAGGGCTCATGGTATGGCCAATGCTAAAGCCTACTTTAATAACGAAGAATGCACCGTTAATCTCATATAATCAGTCATTCACCTCATCTGGCAGCTTTATTTATCGAGCCCACTTGATAATAATTTATATCATCACCATGTCTTATTTATCATCATTTAAAAAATAGTTATAAAGGCCTTAAGATGTTAAAAACATTGCAGTTGACTTTATTAGTATTGAGTATTTTGCTTATTAACGGGCAGAATGCATTTGCGTATGATGAAACTAAAGTTAAAACGGGCAATGTTGAAGTACTTTCCGTTGAAACTCTTTTTGAAAATCAAAGTGATGTTAAAGAAGACGCTGAACTGGAAGATATTTTACATTCAACAGCTTTTTACACTGCTTTATTTTCGCACCTAGTCATAAGCCACTTAAATTATACCTCGACAAATACACCTACCTTTTTTGCTCATTTTATTCGTGCTCCCCCGGTTAATTCATAATATCTAAAAATTTATGTCCATTTAGTTGTTTATTTAGCGGTTTATTTAGTTATCGATTTAGCTATCTATTTAACTCTCTACTGAGTCCTTTATTTAACTCTCTACTGAGTCCTTTATTTAGCTCTCTATTTAATAGGTGAGATTGCTAAAATCTTACTGCTATTAGCGGCAAAGTCATAAATTTAAAATTACTTGATAGTATTTATTAACTGAAAAAAAGAAAAATGGAGTTAAATAATGAGAACTTTATCGTTACACCAGGTAGAAAAAATTGATGAATTAGCTTGGCCTGAAAATTACCAAGAAATTAACTTACAATCGTCAGCACTGTTAGTATTCACCGACTTTAAAAAGCATAAACCTTTGGCTTTAAATGGCGATTTAAGTGCTCATGAAGCTGAGCAATTAATGTTAAATGCTCACGTACATTTAAAAATAGTACTTGATCAAACAGATAGTTTTTTAGGGGTTGTTAGCTTAGCTGATATTAGCCATCAAGAGATCATGAAAAAAGTGGCCAATGGCTATTACCATGATGATTTGCTTGTCACTGATTTTATGCAAAGTAAATCTTCATTAAAAACGATTGATTTCGATGAGTTGCAAAATGCTAGTGTTGGTGATGTTTTGCGTACACTAAAAGCTAATGGTCAACGACATTGCTTAGTCATCGACAGAAAAAAACATCATATTCGTGGTGTGGTTTCTGCCAGTGATTTAGTCAGAATATTGAAGCTTAAAGTTGATTTAAGTTTACCGCCATCATTTGTTGATATATTTAATACTATTCATAGCTAAAGGCATAGCTAAAGGCATAGCTTGGCTTCATTTAAGTTAACGCAGACCCTCTAATTTATTCTCCCGCTAGTGCGGGAGAATAAAAGCGCTTATTAAGCTAACAGCCAATGAGCGGTGAAATACACGCCAATATAGCCAACCGTATAGGCAATAGTTAAATAACCAATATTACCTAAATAACTGATAAAATTCAGCTCTTTAATTTTACTCATGGCAATAATGCCGGCGGCAGAGCCTATAACTAAAATAGAACCTCCAACGCCTGTTGCATAAGTTAACATTAACCACTCTGTCACTTCCATTTCAACATCTGCTTTTAATAATGCCGCGGTTAATGGCACATTATCAATAACCGAAGACATAAAACCGACTAAATAATTTACTTGCGTGGCCGGTAAATATTGATAAAGGTCGGTAAAACCACTGAGCACACCAATCTCTTTTAAAATACCAACCAACAGTAATACTCCTAAAAAGAATAACAGCGCGTCGTATTCAACTTCTCGAACATAATGCAAAACATCCTGATTATTTTTATTCGGTAACATGTTCGCGATTAGAAACATCACCGAGAGACCAAAAAGAAAACTTAATACCGGTGGTATTTGAAAAAATACGTTGAGCAGCAATGTACCTGAAATGGTTAACACGAAAATAATGGCAATAATAATGTCAGGCTTTTCAATTTTCAAACGGCTTTGTGTTAATTGCACAGTGCCTGAAAGTTTTAAAGATAATAAGCTCGCCAAGGTTATTACCCCTAAAAATGAGGGTAAAATTAAAATAAGTAAATTGGTGATGGTGACTTTGTTTTCAAGAAAAATCATTAAGGTGGTGACATCACCGGTGATTAATGAAACACCACCGCTGTTGACGGCGAAAATAATTAATGTCGCGTATTTTAAACGCTTTTTTACCTCAAGCTGTAAGTTCATGACAACGGTGATAGCAACCAGTGTTGAGGTAACATTATCGGCAAACGAAGAAAACACAAAGGCAAATATAGCGATAACAAACATTAAGCCCCGTTCAGAAATACTTGTGGGTAGAATGCGCTGCACCAATGCAGAGATAAAGCCTTTACTGTTTAAATAAGCAACAAAAGTCATTGCTGACATTAAAAATAGCCATAGGGTCGCTATTTCTAATAAATTTTCATTTAATTGTTGGCTAGTTTGAACTGTACTATTGCTGTTGATAGGAAATATAAACGCTAATATCCAACACAATGTTCCGAAAAACAAGGTGGTTTTAGCTTTGTTAATATGAATTAAATCTTCAGTAATTATCATTATAAAGCTGATAATGACTAAGGTGAGAATAACCGTATTGATCATGATTGTCGTTTACCTTTACATTGCTTTTGATGTCATTGATTAAGCCCAGTTGAAATGGCTTCAATGGGGTTTATCTGATGAAAGTGAGTGGTTATGAATTAAAGGGCTGGGGGGTCACGGTTACTTAAAAAAAGGCAGGTAAAGCATAAAATGAAACTTGGTTTATCTTCAATCTCCGAATTAACTTGTGCTATAAATTCATAAGTTAACGGGTGAGCCATTGTTTCAGGCGAAGAATTGTCGTTTAAGCAGCAAAGATGACAACTGTGCTCCTCAATAAAAGAATGCTCTTGCGCATGAGCAATTGAAAAATTTGCACTAAATAGCCATAAAATGAATAAAAATGTACTCAATACTGCGCGCAGAGTTGGCTTTGATGTTATTGAGTTATTTTTCTGGTTCATAATACAGAGGGTTATTTTTGATGGCTAATTATAGTCGAAGTCAGATTAAATAGCAGTTGCTTTTTATAACTTAGTTGACGCGATGATTTTTTAGAAAATACCCCTTTAAAAAGTCGATAAGTAAACGTAGCTTTTTTGACTTGGCATTACCTGGCGGAAAAACACCATAAACTTGAATATCCCGCAGGCGGTAATCATCAAGCACAGAGATTAACCTTCTATTGTTAATTTTGGGTTTAGCATCATAAACAGGAATACGCCCTAAACCGTGACCCCCTTCAACAAATGCTGTTCTTGCTGCGGCGTTATTGGTACTTATTGTTCCTGTCATTTCAATACTGAAAGAGCGACTACCTTTGGTTAGCTCAAGTGCGCCAGAGGTTAGTTTATACAGTACCCATTGATGTTTATAAAGATCGGTTGGGTGCTTAGGAAACCCATATTTCTCAAAATAGGCTGGTGAGCCGCAAAGGCAGGTTTCTAACGTAGACAGTTTTATGGCTTGTAATCCTGAGTCGGGTAAAGGTGCGCCACGAATCGCTAAATCAATGCCTTCTTTAATAATATTAACCACTTCATCGGTTAACATAACATCAAGTTCTATTTTTGGATAAATAGCTCGAAACTCATTGAGGGCAGGAACAATAGTTTGTAAACCAATATTCACAGGACAAGTAATTTTCAGTAGGCCGACAGGTTCATGTTTGAGGTTTTCAATGCGCTGGTTAGCGGCAGATGCTTGCTCTGCGATAACACGGCAATGCTGGTAATATTCACTGCCGGCCTCAGTGGGAGAAATTGTTCTGGTTGAGCGATTAAGTAGTTTTATGCCTAAGTGTGCTTCTAATTTTTTTATATGATAGCTGACCACAGCACGAGATAAGCCGATATGCTTGGCAGCACCACTGAGTGTGCCTTGTTCAATGACTTGAGCAAAAACAACCATACTTTTTAATTGTTCAAATGAAATATTCACAGCTTTACGCCAATGCTAAATGAGCCACAAAAATTATTGTATCATTTATTGATACAAAGAAGTCTATTTACTCTGCATTGTTTGCTTGTCTTTATTTTAATAGAATGAGCTACATCGAAATTAGAGACAAACTTTTAACGAGTGAGAGCTAAAATGAAGGCTAAAAAAATATTAATGGTGTTAACGTCACATGCTGAGCTAGGTAATACTGGTGAAAAAACAGGTTTTTGGGTGGAAGAGTTTGCTGCTCCCTATTACGCCTTTAAAGATGCGGGTGTCGCCATCACATTAGCTTCGCCAGCTGGCGGCCAACCGCCAATAGATCCTAAAAGTGAACTAGATGATTCTCAAACACCAGCAACAGTTCGCTATGATGCTGACGCTGAAGTTCAAAACGTTATGGCTAATACCCTTGTGTTAGGTGATATTAATGTCGATGACTTTGATGCGGTTTTCTATCCCGGCGGACATGGACCTTTATGGGATTTAACCGAAAATAGCGAATCTATTCAGTTGATTGAACATTTTCTTGCGGATAATAAGCCTGTTGCTACTGTGTGCCATGCCACTGCCGCCTTACTAAATGTTAAAGATAGCGCTGGCGAGTATGCCATTAAAGGTAAAGCGGTTTCGGGTTTCAGTAATAGCGAAGAGGAAGCTGTGCAGTTAACTGATATAGTGCCTTTTTTACTTGAAGATGAATTGATTAAGCGCGGAGGTAATTACCACAAAGTAGATGATTGGCTTGCCTTTGCCGTGCAAGATGACCTGATCATTTCAGGACAAAACCCAGCAAGTTCAACACTGGTGGCAGAAAAGTTGCTAAAACAATTAAACGCTTAACCCATATTTTATTGAGAGGTATTTTCCATGTTAAATTTCAGTTTTCATAACCCGACAAAAATTCATTTTGGCGATGGACAAATTAAAATGATTGCCAATGAAATTCCAACTAATGCCAATGTCTTAGTTATTTATGGCGGCGGCTCAATTAAGCACAATGGTGTTTATGAGCAAGTGGTAAACGCACTGACTGAGCATACTTGGTGCGAGTTTTCAGGCATAGAGCCAAATCCTAGTTACGATACCTTAATGAAAGCCCAAGCTATCATCGCAGAAAAAAACATTGACTACTTACTTGCTGTTGGTGGTGGCTCCGTTGTTGATGGCGCTAAATTTATTGCCGCCGCTGCTTTGTATGAAGGTGACGATTCTTGGGATATTCTTGCCAAACAAATGCCGGTAAAAAAAGCACTTCCTATTGGCGCGGTATTAACCTTACCAGCCACTGGCTCTGAAAGTAATGGCGGCTCTGTTGTTACGCGTGATGGTAATAAATTACCGTTTGGGAGTCCTTTAGTACGGCCACAGTTTGCGGTATTAGATCCCAAAGTGACGCTGTCATTATCTGATCGTCAAATCAGTAATGGTGTTGTTGATGCCTTTATTCATATTATGGAGCAATATCTTACCTATAGTGTTAACGGCAAAGTACAAGACCGTTTTGCCGAGGGGTTATTACTAACCTTAATTGAAGAAGGCCCTAAAGCTTTACTCGCTGAAAACAAAGAAGACTTGGAAATTCGCGCCAATATTATGTGGTCAGCCACGATGGCATTAAACGGACTTATTGGCGCGGGTGTGCCGCAAGATTGGTCAACACACATGATAGGACATGAATTAACCGGTGCTTTTGGTATTGATCATGCGAGAACCTTATCTATTATTTTACCTGCCGTGATGAAAGTGAAACGTAATGAAAAACATGACAAATTAGTACAGTTTGCCGAGCGTGTTTGGCATTTAACCGATCAAGATGAAGCGGTTAAAGTTAGCAAAGCAATAGCGCTAACAGAGGACTTTTTTCAACGCATGAAAGTACCAACGCGATTATCTGAAGTGGGGCTAAGCAAAGACAATATTGAAGGCATTGTTCAAAAGCTAGAGCTGCACGGCATGACTCAGCTTGGTGAAAATAGAGATATTACCTTAGCGGTAAGCCAACAAATATTAGAATTAGCACTTTAGTTAAAAGACCTCCAGCAATGCTGGAGGTTTTTTCATGGTATGGACGAAGAGAACTACTTTAAATATTAACGGTTTAATTTGCTGAAAAAATGTTTTACTAATTGATAAAAGCGGCTGATATGAATCGGCTTTTCACCATGAAATCGATGCACCAGGTAAAAAGGCCACTTTTTACCTTGAAACTCAGGTAACACCCTGCTCAGTTCATTCTTTGCCAAGTCAGATTGAATGACAAATTCAGGCAATAGTGCAATGCCCATATCCTGTAAAATAAATGCCAATACGCTAGGTAAGGTATTAGCCTGAGCAAAATAGTGTAATGGCACAGACTGTTTATCTGAATAATGATTGTTTTTAAATAGCTCTAACGTGTTTTTTTGCCAAGGTGTTGCGATTATTTGATGACTTTGTAAATCAGCTATCGTTGACAGCTTTTTTTGTTTTTGAAGGTAAGCTGAACTCGCGCAAAAAACCTCAGTAGTACTGCCAATGGGCAAGGCGCGATAATTACTGTCTTTTAACTCTCCGGCGTATATCGACACATCAAGATTATTTTCGATAAGATCTAGTGGCTGATCCGTAACCTGTAAATCTATTTTGAGTAATGGAAACTCTAAACAAAGTTGCTTGAGCGCAGGCATAACAATATCTTTTTCAAAAGCATGCGGAATAGTTAATGCGAAGATACCCGATGGTATTTCTTTACTTAAGGTTAACTCATCATAAGCAAGCTCGACTTGATCGCGTAATAGTTCACAGCGGCTCAGTAATTTCTCGCCAGCCGCGGTTAATGACATACCGCGAGTATGCCTTGAAAGAAGCTGCTGACCAATCGTTTCTTCAAGACGTTTAATATGCTGACTTACCGCTGATTTACTCATGGCCAATTTCTTAGCCGCTAAGGTAAAAGATTGCTTGTTGGCAACTTCAGCAAAAATGAGTAGTGAAGACAGTCTTTTTACATTGTTCATATTTCAAAACAATCAGTTTAATTAGTGGTTATTGTTAAATAATTAGTTAATTTCTATTATGTGTCAACTTAAATAAAATGAGGAATTAACACCATGACAGCATTAATCATCGTAGACCTAACACCTATTAACAAAGATAAGCTGGCCGCATATAGTGCCGAGGCTGCTAAAACGCTAGTTACTTACCAGGGTGAGTTTTTATCAAAAGGGCCTATTGTTTCATTACATGGCAAATCGGCTTTTACCACCAAAGTTATTATTCAATTTCCAAGCTCAGAAAAAGCCTTAAATTGGTATAACAGTGAAGAATATCAAGCCATTATTCCCATTCGTGACGCGGGTATGGAAAGCCAATTTCATTTAATTGCTCAGTAAATAGCAAAGTAAGGGCTTTAACGGGGGTAATGGACTTCCCCGTTTTTATTAAACAAGTTGTAATTCAAAAAAATACCTTTCCAAGCTTAGCTGGTGAAAAAACAATCATAAAAGTTCAATATTAGGTAGGGGACGCGCGTTTAATACTGTATAATGCGCGACCTTATTATTTGAGTGTGTTGGTTGGTTAATTCAATTGGTATAACAAGCCGCCATTCAAAAGCTATTAGCAAAACCTAGGAATATCTTTTTGATTACTACATCGAACATTACAATGCAATTTGGCGCTGAGCCTTTATTTGAAAATATCTCTGCTAAATTTGGCAACGGTAACCGTTACGGCCTGATTGGTGCTAATGGCTGTGGCAAGTCTACTTTTATGAAAATACTCAGTGGTGAGTTAGCGCCAAGCTCAGGCAATGTCTCTGTCAGTACGGGCAATAAAGTAAGTACCTTGGGTCAAGATCAGTTTGCCTTTGAACAATTCAGTGTTATTGATACGGTGATCATGGGTGACATGGCATTATGGAAAGTAAAGCAAGAAAGAGATGCCATATACGCACAAGCTGAAATGAGTGAAGCTGACGGCATGCGTGTGGGTGACTTAGAAAGCGAATTTGCAGAAATGGACGGTTACACCGCGGAAAGTCGCGCGGGTGAAATATTGTTAGAAGCGGGTATTGATGAGTCAATGCATTTCGGCTCAATGCAACAAGTTGCGCCCGGTTGGAAATTACGTGTGCTACTTGCTCAAGCGCTGTTTGCAAATCCTGATATATTATTACTCGATGAGCCAACCAACAACTTGGATATTCATACCATTAGCTGGTTAGAAGGCGAATTAAATAAACGTAAGTGCACTATGATCATCATTTCTCATGATAGGCATTTTCTAAACTCTGTTTGTACTCACATGGCTGATATTGATTACGGTGAATTGCGTATTTACCCAGGTAATTATGAGTTTTTCTTAGAGCAATCAAGCCTATTACGTGAACAATTGTTATCGGGTAATGTTAAAAAAGCTGAAGAAATCGCAGAGTTACAAGATTTTGTTAACCGTTTTGGTGCCAATGCTTCAAAAGCCAAACAAGCCAGTTCTCGCGCTAAAAAAATGGATAAAATTAAACTTGATGATGTTAAATCGTCGAGTCGTATCACCCCTAAAATCGCTTTTGCTCCCGGTAAAAAAATGCACCGTCAAGCGTTAGAGCTTGAAAACCTCGGCCATGGTTTTGATAGCGAAGTGTTATTTGAAAAGGGTGATTTACTGCTAAAAGCGGGTGCTAAATTAGCGATTATTGGCGAAAACGGTGTCGGTAAAACCACCTTGCTACGCTGTTTAATGAGCGAATTAACACACAACGAAGGCGTGATTAAATGGTCTGAAAATGCTTCTGTAGGCTATTGTCCACAAGATAGCGGTGCACTTTTTGATAATGACTTAACGTTAATGGACTGGATGTCACAATGGCGTAGACCGTGCCATAACGATTTAAGTGTTCGTGGCATGTTAGGCCGTTTATTGTTTACTGATGATGATGCAAACAAAAAAGCACGTAACTGCTCTGGTGGTGAGAAAAACCGCTTATTATTTGGCAAATTGATGATGGCCGATATCAACGTATTGATCATGGACGAACCAACTAACCACATGGATATTGAAGCTATTGATGCCTTAAATAATGCCTTGAAAGCCTTTGAAGGCACATTAATTTTTGTCAGTCATGACCGTGAGTTTGTTTCAAGCTTGGCAACACGCATTATCGATATTAAAGATAAAAAATTAGTGAGTTTTGAAGGTTCGTTAGATGAATATTTAACGAGCGAAGTCAATGTTTCAGCAAAGAATAACCAGCAGAAAGTTGCATAACATTGCTAATCTACTCATTACTGAATTACTTATTACTGAACATTAAGGTCATCCCATGATAAATAATGATATTCTTCGCCGTGTTAGTGGCATTTTTGATTTTAATGATGAAAAAATACAAGCAGTATTTGCCTTAAATCAAGGTGACATTAATGCTGAGCAATTAGCTGATATTTTTAAAGAAAAGAACGACCCAGCCTATAGAGAATTGCTTGACGTTGAATTAGCCAGTTTTTTAAATGGCTTGATCATTGATAAAAGAGGAAAAAAAGAGGGTCCTCAGCATCAAGCTGAACAGGTGTTAAACAATAACCTTATCTTTAATAAAGTTAAAATCGCATTGGCTTTAAAAGCGGATGAGGTTATTTCTATACTTGAACTAGCTGGTTTAAGCTTAAGTAAGTATGAATTAAGTGCGCTTTTTAGAAATGTTAATCACAAGCATTACCGAGAATGCACCGATGATGTTTTGTCGACGTTCTTAAAGGGTTTGAAAGTAAAGTTTCAAGGCTAGTATTTAAAGCTTATATTTAAGGTTTGCATTTAAGGCTTATGTTTAAAAAAGCCTTTTTAAAGGTATTGTGATGTCATTTTCTTCTCTTGGCTTATCTGAAGCTATTACCAGCGTGGTCACTGAGCTTGGTTATAGCGCGCCAACGCCAATTCAAAAACAAGCCATTCCGGTGGTTTTATCAGGTAAAAACTTAATTGCTGCGGCGCAAACAGGCACAGGAAAAACCGCCAGTTTTGTTTTGCCATTATTGGAGCAGCTAGAGCAGCTTAAGGATAGTCACAATAATAAGCATAAACTGCGTGGCAAACGTATTCGAGCTTTGATCCTCACGCCAACGCGTGAGCTTGCCGTGCAAGTTGAAGCGAGCATTGCCAAATACAGTAAAAATCTTAAATTAACGTCTATGGCAATGTATGGTGGCGTAGATTCTGCGCCGCAAAAACAAGCCTTAATATGGGGCGTTGATGTTCTGGTTGCCACCCCCGGCAGATTGTTAGATTTGGCGCATCAACGAGCGTTGCACTTTGATGAATTAACCACGTTGGTTTTAGATGAAGCCGATAGAATGCTTGATATGGGCTTTATTGATGATATTAATAAAATCATAGAACGCTTACCCAAGCAGCGTCAAAATTTATTGTTTTCAGCGACTATTTCCCCTGATGTTCGTGCCTTAGCGAAAAGAACGATAGATAATGCCGTAGAAATATCTATTGCTCATAACCATGCCTCGAAACCCAAAATTGAGCAGTGGTTAGTCACGGTAGATAAAAGCAATAAATCGGCTTTGCTTAGCCACTTAATTACTGAGCAACAATGGCAGCAAGCGCTTATTTTTATCGAAACGAAACATGGCGCGGCTAAATTGGTGAGTCAGCTAGACAAGCGTGGCATTAACGCTGAGTCATTACATGGCGGTAGAACTCAAGCGGTTCGTGAACAGATTTTGGCGGATTTCAAAGCAGGAAAAATTACTATGTTAGTGGCTACAGGCATTGCTGCCCGTGGTCTTGATATTGATGATTTAGCTCGGGTGGTGAATTATGATTTACCCGCGCAAGCTGATGAATACATACATCGCATTGGTCGTACTGGCCGAGCGGGCGCAAGTGGTGAGGCAATCTCGTTGGTGTCAAAAGATAACTTTAGAGAGCTTTGCGCTATCGAAAGCCGCTTAGGGCATATTATTTCAAGAAAAGAATTTGATGCTTTCCCCGTTAAAAAAACAGTCCCTGTTTCAATATTAAACTATCTGCCTAAAAATAAAAGTGCACCTAAAAAATAACGGACTAATCTCAAAGTCAAGACAATAAAAAAGCACCGGTATCAATGGTGCTTTATGCTTTACTTATCAAATAAGTTATTTAAAGAATGAACAGGTTAGATTACTGTTTTTTATTCACTAATAAAGAGCGACGTGATGCTAACCCCATAATGCCTAATGCGAAGATGGCAAGGGTAGAAGGTTCAGGTATTGAATCTACGGATTGTGTTGCAAACGTTACTTTATCAAATAAACCATATTGAGTTGACTTTGTGTAATTTACAACATTAAAACCTTGGGAGTCAGTTGATGCTATACCAAAGAAACCACCTGTTAATGTTTGCTGACTTACATATCCGTTCAATGTCACTTGTGTCTGTAAACCACTTGTGGCGCTATTATATGAGCCAAAATCAAAGCCAAAAGCAAAAATATTTTCATCAAATGTAAATGCGCCATTATCGTAAGTCCAAATATAATTGTCATCATAACTCATGCCTTGTGATGACATATCACCACATCCTGAGGTGACACAACCGTAATCACTCATATCCCAATTATACCCAGAACGAATGCCTCCAGTGTTAAATGATTGACTTACATCCAACATGTCATCTAGAACTGAGCCACTGATATAAGTCTCATAAGTAGCTCTGTCGGTGAATGTTATTATTCCAGCATTAGCCAAACTACTTGCAGATAAAATTAAACCAGCAGCAGCGGCTTTTAACATTTTTATATTCATAGTATTTTCCTTTGTAATACATTCCTTGAAAATAGAAAGGTATTTTTCATTATTGTTACTTCAATGATAGGCAATAATTGCGCCAACAACAATAAGTCCTTTGTTTTCAATTTGATAGTAAATGATGGGAAATAAATAAATTAAGGATGTAAAGTAAGTGGACACTTGAACAGCCATAACGTATTACTTTGTTTACATTAATTTAAGGTAACTGTTCACCACCGAGCCGCGATGCTTCACAGAGGGCTCTTCGAGCCTACACAGAGACTTTGCTATTCTCGGTGGTAAATATTTCTAAGCTGAATAAACACAATTTAACAAGCATGGTTGTAAACGGCTAAAAAAGAAGATAGGAACAATAGCCAAAGGGGCTAAATTTAACTGTTATAGGGGATGACAAACTCTTTGGCTGTCAAAGAGTTTGTTGTGTTTGAAAGTCGTGCTTAAGATATAATTATCATTAAACTAAACTGGTTAACATTTCTTCTGAGTAGCTGGTTAAAGGTTCATTATTTCTTACTTTGCTAACATAATCTGGGTTGGCAATAAAAGGTCTTCCAATAGCAATAAGATCAAATTTATTATCATTTATTGCACTACTTGCCATTTCAGCGCTGTAACTGCCAACGCCAACTAACGTTTTACTGTAATTAGCTCTAACATAACTTGATGCGCTGCCACCTAAATAGTCAAACTCCATGCTATCGTCAAATATACCAATATGTAAAAAGGCTAAATTACGTTTTTCTAGCTCCGGAAGTAAGTAATCAAATACCTCACGATCTCGGCTATCACCTTCCATATTGAAATACGCACCGGGTGACACTCTTAACGCGGTTCGGTCATGGCCAATTTTAGCGATGATGGCATCGACTACGGCTAAGGGGAAGCGCGCCATGTTTTCGTTGCTGCCACCGTATTCATCGGTTCTGTGATTACTATTGTGATGTAAAAATTGATCAATAAGATAACCATTAGCACCATGAATTTCAACGCCATCAAAGCCAGCGATAATTGCATTAGCAGCAGCTTGAGCATAATCAGCGATTAACGAGTTGATATCATCATGAGTGACTGCTTTTGGCGTTTTATAAGTGAGTTCACGCATTCTCGGCACACTACCTTCAGCACCAATGGCTGATGGCGCCATTACTGCGGCATTGTCATCACCCTTGCCATAAAAATAGGGATGAGCAACGCGGCCAGTATGCCAAAGTTGCGCAAATATTTTTCCGCCTTTGTTATGTACTTCGCGAGTAACATTTTTCCAGCCTTCGATTTGTGCCTGAGTAAACAAGCCTGGTGTGTTGGGATAACCTTGACCATCAGGGCGAATTATTACCGCTTCTGAAATAATTAAACCCGCATCAGCTCGGCGAGCGTAATATTGCGCCATTGCTTGGGTTGGTACTAATTCATCATCAGCCATACAGCGAGTTAATGGTGCCATTAATATACGGTTGTTCAGCTTAATGGTGTTGTTTAACGCATAAGGTTTAAGTAAATTTTCAGTCATTGGTTTATCCTTTCTTGAATGTTTGTTCAAGATACTCTTGTTTGAACGATCATTCAAGTATTATTTTGAACAATCATTCAAAATTGAGTACAATCAAGTTATCTAAAGTTATAAAGATAAAAATTAATGCGCAATGCAGAGTTTGATAAAGAAAAAGTACTAAGGTCGGCAATGACTGCTTTTTTGCATAAAGGTTATGCTAAAACCAGTATGCAGGATCTTAAAAAGGCGACAGGCCTACATCCAGGCTCTATTTACTGCGCGTTTGAAAATAAACGTGGTTTGTTGTTAGCCGCTCTTGAGCAATATCGCTTAGATAGAACCGCTGAATTTGAACGTTTTTTTTCAGCAGCACAACTAAGCATAGTTAATTTAAAAACATATCTTGATAATGTTGTGGCTGAATGTATTAGCGGTGATAGCGCGAAAGCTTGTTTGCTGACTAAAGCACTAAATGAAATGGCTGAGCAAGACGAAGAAATTCAACAAATTATTAGTGGTAATTTGTTTTCGTTACAGCAATCATTAGCAGAAAAATTTGCACAAGCAAAAATAGAAAAAAGCATCAGCGCGAAAAAAGACAGTGATCATTTAGCGCGTTATTTTTTAATGGGTATATACGGCTTAAGAACTTTTGCACAAACTCATCCTGAAGCAGAAGTAATAGAGCAATTAGCAGAGCAGCTTTATAGTGATATTTGCCGTTAAGTGATGAAAGATTAAGTTACAAAAAAGCTTACTCACCATGCATGTCATTTTGAATTTTAATATAGTGTTGTAAGTTAATTTCAGCCGTTAATTGAAAATGCTCAGTTTTCATCCTTAAGGTGTTAATACGGTCTAAGCGAAATAAACGATAATCACCTCGTTTAGTACACCAAGCGGCTATGGTCCAAGTTTTCCCCCAATATATTAAACCTAGCGGCCAGATATCTCGTTGACTTTGTCTGCCGTGCTCGTCTTGATAAGTTAAACAAACCACTTGCAATGCTTTAATGGCCGAAGATATTTGTTCGCTATATTGCTCGGTATCATTGGCGGTAAATTTGGGTACTATCACCCATTCGGGCTGTTGCACTGAGGCTTTATGTAGTTTTTCTGGTAGAACGGCATGTATTTTGGCTAGAGCAGACGCTGCTGCTATGGCCATTTTTTTATTACTCCAGCTTTCTACCATTCTCACGCCCAGTAACAACGCTTCGATTTCAGCTTCATCAAACATTAAAGGCGGCAGAGTAAAGTTTTTTTTCAGTTTATAGCCTATACCGGCCTCGGCTTCAATGGGCACGCCAGATAATGATAATGCCTGTATGTCTCGATATATAGTGCGCTCTGATACTTCTAGCTCTTCAGCTAATTGTTGTGCGGTAACAACGGAGCGTTTACTGCGTAGTAGCGTTAATATTTGAAACAATCGTTCAGCTTTTCTCAATATCATTTCCTAGTATTATATTGTTTCCTAGTATCATATAGATAATAAACGCACAATTTTTTTGTGCGCTTACGCCATTAAAAATCAGCTATGCAGGCGTGCCTTCACAAGACATAGCTTCTGTTATTGCACTCATATATTGCATGGTAACACTATCCATGTCAGTCACCGACATTAATAAACCACCAGCTTCAGACTGCTCAAATGCTGCACCCGCCTGTTTAGCACAAGCCATGTCTTGCCAATAAACAATATCGTATAGCAGGCCAGATTCATCTTCACTTGACGAACGATACAAAAAGCCTGTTTGGCTTTTTAAAAAGTCATTAACCTTAGGGTTAATGTTGTTTAATACTGACTTATCAGTATTTTGTTTTAATTTGAAAGTCACTAACTCAATCACTGTTGTGGTCATTTTATAATCCTTTTATTTGTGTTTATTATTAAATTTGTTCATGCTGAATATTTTCAACGAAATAGATAATAAACAGCTCCTCCTGACAGCGTGGTGTCAGTAGCAATAAAAAAAATATTAAAAATCAAAAAATAATGGATAATAAGTAAAAATTAGTTTTTAAAACGGTACCTCATAAAAATGTACCCAAGGAAAATTATGTTTAGCACTTTAAATATTGTAGTTATAAGTATAGCCTTGTTGTTATCAAATTCAGCTTTTGCAAAAGCCCTTAGTGATAATCCCCCAAGCATCACTGAACTTACTATCGTTTCTCATGAACAGCGTATGTCAGGGCTTGCTTATGTAGCCGCAGGCGAAGGTTCGCATCCCACTGTATTGCTATTGCACGGCTACCCAGGCAATGAGAAAAATTTGGATGTGGCGCAAGCTTTACGTAGCAAAGGATGGAATGTGGTGTTTTTTCATTACCGCGGTGCTTGGGGCAGTGAAGGGCAGTTTTCTTTTCGCAATGCAGAGCAAGATGTTCAAGTGGTATTGAATTATCTTAATGATGAAAAAAATGCCTTGGCATTGCGCATTGATCGACAGCAAATATCAGTAGTCGGGCATAGTATGGGAGGACACATGGCTATTGCGGGTATTCTTGATAACCCTTTGGTTAAATGTGCAGTTGCTTATGATGGCGCCAATTTAGGTGCCAACAATAGCGGTTTTATTAACGATCCTAAAACGGCACAATTATGGAAAGAATACAGTGATAGTTTATTTATGCTAAAGGGCTGGTCTGGGGCAAAAGCTCAGGCTGAAACTAAAAAATATGGCGTAGCATTAAACTTAGTTAATCGTGTTAATAATATTAATGGCCGGCCAGTGTTGTTCATACCCGCCAATACGTGGGTGATCCCAATGGAGCTGCACATCACCCCCTTGGTATCAGCGTTAAAAGCGACAAAAAACAGCCAAATTTTCTATAAAATTATTGAAGATGATCATAGCTTTTCTTCCTCTAGGGCAGAGCTGATTGACACGACAGCTTCATTTTTAAATAGCCATTGTAGAATTTAGCCAATTAATACCGTTAAAGTGGTTTGCCGTTGCCGTTATTTACCTTCAGTTAGAAGCAAAACAATGAATAAAGTCGTCAATATCGTTAATACAGAACATGAAAAATTACCTATTCTTTATTCGCTAAGAAATTGTCCCTATGCCATGCGTGCGCGAATGGCTATTTTTAAAGCCAAACAAACCATTCAGTTACGCGATGTAGTTCTCAGTAATAAACCCGATGAAATGATAGCGGCGTCACCTAAAGCGACGGTACCTGTATTGGTATTAAATAACGGTACAGTAATAGACGAAAGTTTAGAGGTAATGCTTTGGGCGCTAAAAGAAACCGACCTAATAATTTATTGCAGAGTGTCAATAACGATGTAAATAGCGGTGTAAGTAACAGTGTAAATAACAGGGAAAACACGTTAACTGACATGCTAGCCATTATTCATAGCTTTGATGACGAGTTCAAAGGGTATTTAGAGCAATACAAATGCGCTAAGCGTTATAAAGAAAGTAATATTACTGAATGTAGAGCCGCCTGTGAGTTATTTATTCAAGCGCTAGAAAATCGTTTAACGAACCATGCTTTTTTAATGTCTGAGCAAGAAAGCCTTGTTGATATTGCCTTGCTGCCGTTTATTCGGCAGTTTGCTCGAGTAGAGCGGCAATGGTATTTGCAATCACCTTATCCGAAAGTAAAACAATGGCTGAATAACTACCTGCAAAGCCCTATGTTCACCAAGGTGATGGCAAAATATCCGCTGTGGTTAGATAACCATGACGTGGTTTTATTTGGCGGGGCAGGGCAGTAACTTTTATAGGTAGCCTCAGAGCTTAGTAAAGCGATTATGGCTTACTGGTTCCCACCATAATCATTGCTCTTTTAGGTGTAAATACTGAACCCTTATTATCAACAAACTTAAAAGGGATCGAGATATTTTTCATACCTATATTTTTAGTAATTGAAAAATGCAGATGAGGTCCGGTAGAAAATCCTGATGAACCTGAGCGAGCTAATCGTTCACCAAGTGCCACTTTATCCCCTGCTTTTACTATTGCCGTGTCCATTAAAATATGGGCATAATGTGAAAAAGTGCCATCATCATGCAATATTTTAATACCATTGGCTTTATCGAGGAAATAACGCGTAGTACCGCTCATGTGGTAATCATCTTTAACCCAAACCACGGTACCTGCTCGTACCGCGGTCAAATAGGTACCCACATCCATGGCAATATCTACGGCATATTTATTGTAATCATTTTGATGAGAAAATTTGCCATTAAAAGCTTGGGTGATTATATGCCCTTTAAGCGAAGTGAATGGTGCATGATATTGGTAGTTGTCAGCAATACTGGCAGGGTCGCCCAAAGACCAGTAATAATTTAAGTTTTCAGTTTTTTTATCATGGTGAAATAAAGCAACATTATCTCTGGCAGGAATAACTTTTCGAATAGAATTTTGAGTATCAGGGCGCGCAATGGTTATTTCAACAGGGCTAAAAAAAGTATTTTTGGCATGTAGCGTATAACCCTCACTGTTTTTAACATAATAAAGCTTAATTTTAGTGGTTGGTTTTTTCGAATTTTCGTACTTTAGCGTTTCAAAATCTTGCACTTTTTCTGGCTGTTTGTCGCTAAAAATCCAGTTGCCATTGCCATCTTTATATTTATAAATTTGACCGGCTTGGCAAATAGTCAGACACCCAGTCAGTAATAATAGCCATAATCCCTTCATTAACATCTTCCTTGTCTTATTTATTAAATAACTTTAGAGTGAATCATAGCAAGCGATCACATTCTAATAAAGCTGTGCTATGGTTTCATTATATGAGTGATCTTCTCTTATTAAAAACGAACACAAGGTTAAAAAAGCATTAATACACAAAAGGGACTTTATGAAAAATCTACATTTATTAGGCACTGTTTTACTGGTGGCGAGCAGCATCATATCATCTGATTTAAACGCAGAGATTTACACTTGGACGGATAAAGATGGCAAGGTGCATTTTAGCGATAAGCCCATTGTTGATGAAAACGTTACCACGATAAAGCCTAAAGAAAATGGTAATATTTCTAACCCTGTCACCCAAAACAGTCAGTGGCAACAAGACTATAATAAAACCAAGAAAGTTAGGGCAGAACAAGCTCAAACAAAAGCAAAGCAAATAAAGAAAAATAAGGGATATTGTAATAACTTAAAAAGAAAACTTGCTATTTATCAACAAGGTGGCCGTATTTATTTGATGTCAGCCACTGGCGAGCGCCATTACCAAAGCGAAGAAGAATTAGCAGCACAAAATAAAAAACTCACTAAGCTAATTAAAGAAAACTGTCGTTAAGGTAAAAGCGCGTTCAAATAGGGTAATATAAAACGCTCGACATAAATTAACCTATTTTTTTTAACTCTGTCATATATTGATGACTGCTATGAACATAATGAGCAGCGCCTGCTGCGAGCATTTCCTTGGTTTTATCATCGAGTTGTTTAACCACTTTTGCCGGCGATCCTAAGACTAAGCTACCGTCAGGAATGTGCATGTTTTCTGTCACCAATGCATTGGCACCCACTAAACAGTTTTTGCCAATGTTGGCACCATTTAACACCACGGCATTTATACCAATTAAGCTGCCTGCACCGATAGAGCAACCATGTAACATGGCTTTATGGCCAACCGTTACATTTTCAGCAACAGTAATGGGAAAGCCTTCATCAACATGCAAAACACAACCGTCTTGAATATTTGAATTTTCCCCTATTTTGACTTGCGCTAAATCGGCTCTGATCACGACATTAAACCAAATACTGGCGTTGTCAGCTAACTCTACATTGCCAATGACACTGGCGTTTGGTGCGATAAAGCAGCTTGTTGGAATATTTGGAGTAAGTTCACCTAACTGATAAAGCATATTTTAGTACCTTAATATTTATCTATTGAATTGATTTAACTTAATATAGCTAATTAGAAATTATATTCAGTCACTTTGTAACGGCAATATTAGCGAGAAAATACTGCCTTTATTTATTTCACTTTTCACCTGTACCGTACCGTTGTGAGCTAAGGCAATATGTTTGACAATAGATAAACCTAACCCTGTCCCACCTAATTTTCTACTGCGGGCTTTATCTACTCGATAAAAGCGCTCAAATAATCGTGATAAATGCTCTTCTGGAATACCGTTACCTTTGTCTTCAACACTTATTTCAATGTTATTATTTTGCTTTATAACAGTTATTTTTATTTCGCTGTCGCCATTGCTGTATTTAATTGCATTGTTTAGCAAGTTGATAATAGCTTGTTCAATTAGTGAGGAGTTATGCTTAAATATTATGTCTTCGGCATTATTTAATATAATGTCGATATTTCTTTTTAACGCTTTGTCTTTACAAAGAAAAATAGCATTACTTAATGCTAAAGTAATTGACTCTTCTACAAAATCAAGTTCGTCAATTTCTGTTTCCGTTTCTTTCTCTATTTTAGATAAGGTCAGTAAATTTTCAATAATGCTTTCTAAACGAATGGAATGAGTATGGATAACATCAATGAAATAAGCCCTTTTTTCTTGGACTAAATCAGGGAATTCTATCAACGTTTCAGACAAGCCCTGAATAGCGGTAAGAGGCGTTCTAAGCTCGTGCGATACATTAGCAACAAATTCTTTTCTTTGTAATTCAAATTCTTTTAGTTTGGTAATGTCATTAAATACGACTAGGGTGCCACATTTGTTTTTATGTATATCAAGTAAAGGCGCTGATTGGGCAAATAAAACTTGTTCAACGTCGTTATGAATAATGATTTCTTGCCCTAAAGGTGTGTCTTGTTGTAGGGCAAATAAAATAAGTTTATGTAATTCAACATTATCTATAACGCTTTCTAGTTTAATACCTTCAATGTTTTGTTCTGAAATTTTTAAAATATTATAGGCGGCTTGATTGATACGGATAATGTTCTCGTTACTATCAACGGCAATAACGCCTTCAACCATGCTAGAAAATACGGCTTCTTGCTCGTTTCTCTGGTTAAGAATGATTTCAATGCGTTGATTTAATTGAATGGCAATTTCGTTAAATGCTTGGCCTAATTGTTCAGATTCAAGCGAGTCGTTTGAGCTTAATTGCACGCGGCTGGAAAAGTCGCCTTTGGCTAATCGTTGCGCTTGTACTTTTATTATTTCTAGCGGTCTAACTAACGCTTTTGACATCCACCAGCTAGCAAATGCGGTAATTATAATGAGAATAAAAAAGCCTAACGATACTTTATAATAAATACTCCATAAAGCATTGCGCAGCGTATCTAAAGGAGTAGACGTTCTCATTATGCCAATCATTTTGTTTTGTGCGATGATAGGCATAGCAAAATACATTGAGTCAATTGCTAGTGTGTGACCATACCTTATTGACAAACCTTTTCCGTAACGTGTTGCTTGTTCAATTTCAGGGCGGTTTTTATGATTATCCATGGTGGTTGGATCTTTTTTAGTATCGCCAATAATTTTTCCTGAAGGTAAAATTATAGTAATTCGTGTTGATGAATCGTCGCCGAGTTGTTGAGACTTTTTTTGAATTTCTTGATAATTTTGAGTTTGAATAAGCCGAGAAAACTCAGGCGTTAAAATTTTTGCTCTTATTTCTAAGTCAACAGCACGTTCTTGATAATAGAATGACTTAAATGACCAAAGAGCAATCATTACAATGGCGAGCAATGAGATAAATGAAATAATTAAAAAGGAGGGATATAACTTCCAAAAAAGAGTTTTGCGTTTTATGTTCATTTTATATTCGTTCTACATTCGTTAATGGCTGTTCGTTGTTATTGATGAGTAAGTTTTTTGCCTGCTAAATATCATTTATTTCAGGTTTATTCTTTGGACAATAAAACTATTTTCATATAATTTTCATTATAATACAACGTTATTATGGTGATGTTAGGTATAAGGTGGTTATGATCGCTGCCACAAAAGCTTATTGCGGCTGAATTTAAATATAGAGTTTAAATATAGAGTTTAAATATAGAGTAAACCTGATTGGGGTTTAGCGTTATACCATTTGGATCAATTAAGGGGACAGAATTCAATGAGAATAAATTTTCAAGAACAAGGCGCTTGATTGAGCAATAGCGGGTTATTAGGATTGAAAGCAACGACGTTATTGGATATTTAGGCCATGTGAAAATGATCACTTAGTTAGTCAATTGGTATTAATAGTAATATGGCCAGTTAATTGGAAGCACAGTAGTTGTTCAGCTACTTGTTGGAACGAGGGGCAAGCTATTCTTTATTAATACCTTAAGCTAAGACAAGGTAACCCTCAGCAATGAGCCATATCATTAATTTTTTGCCCCATTTCCGTTTTTAAATGGCTAAAGGCGAGTTCTAAATCATTTATATTGTTATTTACGGTGTCAATTTTACCCGCTTTGCTGGCGAGTTCTATTTCAAGAGCTAAAGCACTTAAGGCTAAGCCACCAACATTGGCGGAAGCACCTTTTATTTTATGAGCTATGGCTTCAACTTGTTCAATATTGTTTTGGGTAATGTTTATTTTTATATCGTTAATTTGTTCGACCAAGTCTTGGCAAAACATTTCAGCGACTGATCTCATTAAATCCGGTTTGTGCATAAGCCGCTTGGCCATATCGTCGTAATCGAAAATTAATATATCGCTAGTTGTCTTTGTTACCGTGTTAGCTAGGCTTGTTGTCACTGTTTTTTTGGGGTTAGTGTTAGGTAGCCATTGCTTTAACATTGCCTGTACTTTGACGGGATTCACTGGCTTTGCTAGGTAATCGTCCATACCAGCGTCTAGACATTTTTGTTTGTCGCCAGCCATGGCATTAGCGGTCATGGCAATGATAGGGATTAGAGGATTCTCTAAGCCCGTTTGGGGATCTCTTATTTTAGCGGTTGCCGTATAACCATCCATAACAGGCATTTGGCAATCCATAAACACTAAGTCGTGTACATTGCCACGTTTTAGTGCTGAGATTGCTTCTTCACCATTGGCTGCTAAATCGACGGTTAACCCCAACGCTTTTAGCAAACCTTCTATCACTAGTTGATTAGTGGCATTATCTTCTACCACCAATAAATGCCCCTTAAATTGCGCATGCTCTTTAGCGGAATGACGAGTAATCAATTGTGGGGATTTTTCTTTAAGCCCTGAAACCATCAAGAGAATATCGAATAATTCAGACTGTTGGATAGGTTTGCTGAGGTAGCCATGAAAACCTGCTGCTTTTACTTTAGCGCCATCACCGCTCTGTGCATGTGATGACACCATGATCATTTTTATACCTTTAAGTTGAGCGTCTGCTTGTATACGCTGACATAACTCAATGCCATCCATTTCGGGCATGTGCATATCTAAAATGGCAATAGTGTAAGGACTATTGTGCTGAGCCGCCTGTGCTAATTCTACCAAAGCCGTTTTCGCGTTAGTGGTAACTGAATGTGGAATAGCCCATATTTTGTGAAGTTGGTGCATCAACATTCGATTGGTTTCATTATCATCCACGATGAGTATTTTTTCGTTTTGAATATCAGTGTTATACGTTGGCGCTTCATTAACCGCTTTTGCATTAGCTAGTGTTAGGGTAAACCAAAAAGTAGTACCGTTAGCTACTTCGCTATCTATACCTATTTCTCCTTGCATCAATTCAACCAATTTTTTACAGATAGATAACCCCAAACCAGTACCACCATATTTACGAGTGGTGGAGCTATCTGCTTGAGAAAACTGGGTAAACAAGTGCTGTTGCTGCGACTCACTTATGCCAATACCGGTATCTTTAACGTCAAAACGAAGCACTTTTTGATGTGCTGTTTGCTCAATAACTTGCACATAAACAGCCACTTCGCCTTGTTCGGTAAATTTAATGGCATTACCAATTAAATTGGTTAGAATTTGTCTAATGCGACCTGGATCTGCTTTAACCCACTGTTTTATTAATGGATTTGCCGGACATATCAATTGTAATCCTTTAGCTTCGGCTTGAAAGTTCATGGTAGCGCCAAGATCTTCAAGCATATTGCCCAAATCGAAGGGAATTAATTCAAGCTCGAGCTTACCCGCTTCCACTTTAGAAAAGTCTAAAATATCGTTGATAATGGCCAGTAAACTTACTGCCGATGATTTGACTGTTTTGGCAAGTTTGAGTTGCTCTGTATTTAGCTCAGAAGCCAATAATAAGTTGTTCATGCCAATGACACCATTCATTGGCGTGCGTATTTCATGGCTCATGTTGGCAAGAAAATCAGCCTTTGAAACACTGGCAACTTCTGCTTGCTCTTTAGCTAAGGCAAGTTGTACTAGGTTTTCTTTTTGTTCACTAATATCGGTACGAATTGAGGTGTAACCGATAAGTTGATTTTTTTCATCATAATTGGGCACTATGGTGGTATCAACCCAATAGTAATGACCGTCTTTAGCACGATTACGCACTTGGTCATGCCATGTTTCTCCTTGTGAAACGGTCAAATACATGTTTTGCCAATAGCTTTTGGGGTGATTATTGGAATTAAGCAGATTGTGATTTTTACCAAGCAATTCAGCTTCGTTATAACCACTCACTTTTATGAACTTGTCGTTAACAAAGGTGATATTTCCTTTCAGATCTGTCATCGACACTAGTGAATGGGCATCCATGGCAATTTTTTGGTTTTTTAGGGGAAAAATAAGCGTTCTTAATCTCACTTTTATTGTTTTATTGAAGATAAAAACAATAGCTATATAGAGCGCAATAAAAGCCATAACTAAAATTAGTATTAGTTGGTCAATGGACTCTTGCGCTTCTGTTAACGAATATTCTTTAATGGCCGAGGGAACAAATGCGATTATAAAAATGATGCCGACTAAAGCCAACACCACTAATTTCGTCGATAAAATGGGCACTATATTATTTTTCATATTTTTTCCATTTCCATGTGAAACACCAAGGCAAAAATTAACATTAACTTTTCTTAGTGCTTAGTGCTTAGTGCTTAGTGCTTAGTAGATTTTGTTGTAAGGCTATTTATTAGCAAGTCCTTGATTTATTTTACTGAGCAATAAGTCAAACTTAAAAGGCTTGAGCATGATGCCATCCATACCCACTGCTTTACATTGCTCCCTTACCTCATTTGAAGCACTTGCGGTTAATGCCAAAATAAGGGTGTGTTGTTGAGCTGTTTCTAATTTTCTAATTTTTTTCGTGGCTTCAAAGCCATCCATCATCGGCATTAAACAATCCATCAAAATGATATCTATAGGGTGTTGTTTAAATTCTTCAATCGCTTCTAGACCATTTTCAGCTATCAAAATTTTGGCTTGAGAACCATCTAGAGCCATCGACACTATTTTCCTATTAATGCGATTATCGTCAGCAACCAATATGACTTTATCTTTAAGTGATGATATTTCTGTTATTGGCTCTTGGGCGAGTTGTGTCGTTTTTTGTTGCTCACTAATAGGTAAAGATAGTACAAAAACAAATGTACTGCCTAGACCTTTGGCGCTACTAACCTTAATTTTGCTGTTCATTAATTTAATTAATTGTTGGCTAATACTTAGGCCTAATCCCGTTCCGCCATAACTTCTGGTGGTAGAAGAATCATATTGGGTAAATGGCTTAAAAAGTTCTGAAATTCTTTCGCGTTCAATCCCAACACCGGTATCAGTGACCGAAAACTCTAACTGGCAATGCTTATCACAAGCGGAAAGTAAGTTTAATTTTAGCTCTACGCTACCTTGTTCGGTGAATTTAATCGCATTATTCACTAAGTTAATTAATACTTGTTTTAAGCGTACATCATCTACCAGCACTATAGGGTAATCATCCTCTTTAAATACTGTCATAACCTTAAGGTTATTAGTGTTTTTTACACTGCTATTGCATAAAGAGATCACATCTATCAGCAAGTCTTTTATATGGGTTGGAGAGCTATGAAGTTCTATTTTATTGGCTTCAATTTTTGAAAAATCAAGAACTTGATTAATAATAGCGAGTAGTTGCTCGCCTGAACTTTCAATTATATTGATTAAATCGAATTGTTGATGAGTTGGCGACGTTTTATAAAACTGCTGTACCATGCCTAAAATACCATTCATTGGCGTTCTCAATTCATGACTGATTGTCGCTAAAAACATACTCTTAGCTTGATTAGCCGCTTGAGCTTCATTAATCGCTTGTTCTAATATTTTCCTATTTTTTGTGGTAATTAAACTGTGATCTTTGATCATTTTAGTTAATTGCGCTGTGGTACTATTAACCGAGCCTTGCAGTAACAGATAGTTTTGATGTTCACTCGTTGAAATTAATTTCGTATTGAAATCAATATGCTCTTTACGAGAACCAATCATTCGCTCCACTTTAAATCGATATTTACGTTTTTTTGTTACGGCATTACCTATTCGCCTGATCACATCTTCATCAAATATATATTCAATTGAATTATGTACGAGCTCAGTTGGATACCATTTAGCAAGTACTTGGTTATATTCAATAATTTCAAATGTTTCACAGTGACAAAGTATCAGAGCCTGATCTAAATCATTAAGTAATTCAGATAAGTTCTTTAGCTTTGAACTCATTTCAAACTTGTTAGAGTTAAACACTTGAAACGATTTGCTCCATCAAATTTTCAACTATTGAAATTATGCTGGTAATATCTTTTTGTTCGACACCTGCTTCATCAAGAGATTCTTCTAACAGCTCTGCCACTTCTTGAAAGTGAGGAACAGTAATATCGTATGGTGCATGAGCCTTACGTAGATCTAAACCGGTGTATTTCTCTGGACCGCCGAGTGCCGTAGATATGAAACTAGTTTGATGTGACATTAATTTTTCCATATTAACGTTATCAAAATAAGGAGCAAGTTCTTCACTGTCTAATATTTTTTGATAAAAATTACTCACAACAGTGCTAAATGTGTCGAAACCACCATATTTGTCGTACAAGGTCTCACTCATAGTATAATCCTTTAAGCTATTTCATCATTTGAGGGGTTGCTTAAGCGTGAGTTACAAAGACGATATTTGCAAATTATTAATCAAAATTAGTTGCTTAATGCGTTTTTTTTCTTGATATTTTTACTTTGGTGAAATAAGCCGTAGAGTAAGCAGAAAAGGTGCAAACGTAGTAGGTGTATTAACTTACCAGACAGTGGTGAGTGACAGGCTCTAAAAATTGACTTGAACGGGGGAGCTTCCTGCAAGCACGGTAACATTTTGCGAAGTGATAAAGTTTATCTCTTCGTCAATTTCAGGGTCATCTTCAATATCACAACTCACTGCAATGGTATAATCTCCCGCTTTAATAAAGCCGATCTCAAAGTTATAGCTCGTTTGTTCACTATCAAAAGTAACTGCGGTGCTTGTATAAGGTAAGCTTTTGTTTTCGTCTCCACCATTATCTTCTAGGGTATCAATAGCTACATTTGAGCCATCATACATATAAACACTTGCTACATTTACTGATGAGTCAGAAAGCGGCGTACATTGATTATTAAGTAATAATGTTTCCGAAACAGTGCCTTCAATATGACCTGCTTCATTATTATTAACTAATCTAACCCCACGCGGTTTAAGAAAATATCCTGCTTGACCGACAGGGTTTGTCATCGCTTTATTTAGATCAAATTCTAGTGTGAAGTCTACTGTGCCACCTAACGTTGCGGTGAAAGCATCGAGCTTAAGTTCATTTGAAGGAACACTTATAGTGATTTTTTCATTCGTTTGAGCGTCAGTGCCGTAAGAGCCATCGCTCATGAGCAAGCGTAATTGTGTATAATCGCCTGCTGCAATGCTTATGCCTTCAATTAAAGCAATAGAATCACTGCCTGTATATTGTTTTAAATCAATACCTACCGTATTAGGTATAACACTACCATCGTTATCTAAACATAAGTCATTAGTCGCAATCATTCCGCTTTCATTACCTATGGTGAAAACAGCATCACCGCCACTGCTTTTAAGCTCTATTTGATTGAAACATATAACGACTTCAGTAAGGTCATCAACAGGGGCGTCACTTACCGATAAAGAAAAACTAGGCAATGGCATATTATCGTTTGAGTTATCACTTGAGCTTCCGCCACAGCCAGTCAGTATAAAGGTGCATAGAGTGCAGGTAACAAGGTGTTTTTTATTTAACATAATTTGTCCTAATGAACTCAAGGTACTATATAAGTGGAATTTCAAGCTGAGTTGTTTACAAGCTAAATATGGCTTAAATTTGAGAGAAATTAGTAACCTATAGCCCAAGTTTTATGAGTTAAATGTATTGCTCATCTTCATCAATGTGAACGACAACACAACAGCTAATTATAGTGTGTTTCTTGTGCAAATCCAAATTGGCAAGACGTTTTATAAAAATCAATTCATTCTTATAAAACGAAATGACAACACAGCAAAGGAATAAGGTTGGTAGGTATTTGAAATACAATCTGAAAGTTTAATATCAATTTTTGGTAAACTATTGAAACTTTTCATTGTGATACATTTTAGGCATTAGTATCGCTAATGACATAGTTTTTTGTTTATTTATCTTAAAATATGCAATGTTTGGCAAAATCTTTAGTTTCTGTAGCTGCCCAATCCCCTTTCGATTTTTCTTTCATATCAGAGCACCATTCTTCGCTTCCTATCTTCGGTGTACAAGCCGTAAGAACGAAGGCAGTTAATAATAGACTAATAATTTTTTTCATAAAATATCCCCATTTAATTTATAAATGATGTAAACATAGCAATATTATGCAGACGGATCAGTAATCCCCATCTACTTGGTTACTAGTAATCTATCGTAAATTCTTTATATTTCAAAATTTTATTTTTAAATATTGCGTTGTTTTATGAAAAAGGCTTATTACTGAAAATTTCAGTAATAAGCCTACTAATACATAGATTAATAGTCGCTGATTTAAGTATATAACCATTGAATAACTTAAGCATAACCCCATTTTGACTCGAATATATAGGGTACTTTATTTGATATTTATTAGCGATGCAGTATATTGTGGGTCGGCTGAAAAGGTAAGACAACTATCTAACGGAAACACCTTAACGAAAACCTAATGAAAAAAATTTAATTTATTATCTTTATTTTTCTTTAGCGGCTGAAAATAAACAATTTATTGTTGAAGAAAGTGTTGTTATAACATTATTTTTTATGCTCTAAAGAGAGTATTAATTAACGAAGATAAGTTATCATTAATTGCAGCAGTAAACGAATCACCTTTAATTAACCCGCACTTTAGATGATGAACATTTATGAAACGAAGATTACCGCCTTTACATTTACTACAACTTTTTGAAGCGGCTGGGCGTCACTCAAGTTTCAAAAAAGCAGCTGAAGAGTTGTCCTTGACACCGTCCGCCATTAGTCATCAAATAAAATCACTGGAAGCAAACATCGGCATAGTGTTATTTAAACGGATAACAAGGGGCGTGAAACTGACGCTTGCCGGTGAGAAATATATGGAGACAGTGCAAGCGGTATTTCATTTACTGGAGCATGGCACGACATCGCTCAAGCAAGAATTTTCTGCACAAGCTCAATCCTCATTACTGCGAATATCAACAATACCTACTATCGCCAGTAATATTATCATTCCTAATTTAGGTCTGTTTCAACGCCAATACCCATCAATTGAACTCAGAATAGAAACATCAATGGAACTGATTGATCTACGCTACGATGATTTCGATTTGGCGCTAAGGCTTGGCGATGGTGACTATATCGGGGTGATATCTGAAAAAATATTTAATTTACAAGTCAGCCCTTTATGCTCGCCAGAATTTGCTAAGCAACATAACTTGTCCCATGTTGAACAAACAATGTCGGTGCCGTTAATTCAGCATACAGATATAAAAGATAGCTGGCCACAATGGGGGAAAACGGTGGGTCTTGCCAATGTTGGCTCAAAATCTAGCCTAAGTATTAGCTCGTATGATGGTGTTATTCAGGCTGCTCAGCAAGGCTTGGGCTTGGCATTGGGTGCTATTCCCCTTGAAAATCTTTCCTTAAAACGAGGGTTGCTGGTTCAGCCATTTAAAGAAAAAAGTCAATTTTCACCTGCGTGTTTTGCTGTTTATCATCCACGAGATAAAGAGCGTGATGACATTCATTCATTTGTCAGCTGGTTCAAGCAGTTAGTTGAAACTAGTATAGATGAATGATACTCAGTTATGCCGTTAATATTTTACGTTTGTCGAAGGCCACGTGGAGCAATATAGTAGTAACTTAAGCAACAGAGAGAGCTACTATGAATATTCACAGCATTGTTTATAACGGTATTCGTATCATAAGTTTTGTATTGATTATAGGTATATTAAGTATCGGCTTTATTCTACCTATTTCATTTGTTCAAGCATTGGTGGTTAACCCAATAATATTAGTTTTTTTGATGATCGTTTTTGCTATCTCAAATGAAAAAATTAAATCAGTCAGAAAGTTAGCTGATGTTATTCCCTTATCGGGCAAATCAAAATGTAGAACATGCATTTCGAGTAAGGCCGCTTAAAATTTGCCTTCAGTATCAGAAATAGCCACCTTAATACGTCTTAAATATGTTAAAGCATTCTGTTAGAATAATAGGCTATTGATTAAAGAATACCGAGCCAGCATGTCAGAATTTAAAGCATTTTCACTTTTAGAGTCAATTATTGACCGAGTTACTCTTAAAGGCTATACACAGCCCACACCAATCCAAAAAGAATGTATTCCTGTTCTTATTAATGGCAATGATCTTCTTGGTATAGCGCAAACGGGAACAGGAAAAACTGCCGCCTTTTCATTGCCTATTATCAATAATTTTGCACGAAATAAAGTTGATATCAAAGCTAAGAGCACGCGTTCGCTCATACTAACGCCCACACGTGAGCTTGCCTCGCAAATAATGCAAAACATTGATAACTACTCTGATGGTTTAGGGCTTAAAACTAAGGTTGTTTATGGTGGTGTAGGAAGACAAGCCCAAGTTGACGCTATCGCACTTGGACTTGATATTTTAGTGGCCACCCCTGGCAGGTTATTGGATTTAATTGAAACGGGCGATATAAATTTTAAGGCGTTAGAAGTATTTGTGTTAGATGAAGCAGATACGATGCTTGATATGGGGTTCTTTAAGGATGTTCAAAACATCATATCTAAACTGCCAAAGAAGCGACAAACACTATTATTTTCAGCGACTATGCCTGCTGAAATAGAGGTACTAGCGACAGCAATATTAACCGAGCCAACAAAAATTCAAATTGCTGCACAAATGGTTACTATAGACTTGGTTAATCAAAGTGTATACCACCTTGATAAATCAAATAAAGTACCTTTATTGTTTAATATATTGGCAAAACCTGACTATGAAAAAGTACTCATCTTTTGTAAAACAAAGTATGGCGCTGACATCATTGTTAACGCACTAGAAAAAGCATCGATAACTGCCGCTAGCCTTCATAGTGGTAAAACACAAGCAGTTAGGGAGGAAGCGTTACAAAACTTTAAAGATTCTAATTTAAGAGTATTAGTTGCAACGGATGTTGCTGCGCGTGGCATTGATGTTGATAATATTACTTTAGTCATTAACTATAACCTTCCTGAAGATCCAAGAAACTACATACACCGTATAGGGCGAACGGCTCGTGCTGGCAAAAGTGGCATGGCCATATCATTTGCTGTAGAAAATGATATAAGGCAATTAACTACTATTGAAAATAGCATAGGGCAAGCCATTCCTGTTGTTACAGAGCAGCCTTTCCATAAAGAGTTTTCAAAAGCGCCTAAACAAATCAAGAAAAAGGTTAAAAAAACAAATAGAACAAGAACAAAAAAATAAGGACGGGCATAAATTAGCCAACTAAAGGTTCTCAGCTAGACTACAAATATCACCTCACGATGCGTTAGACCAGTGCAGCGAGGCCATTTATCGCTTTACGAAAATCACCAAAATTTCGATATAAGAAAACCTCTGATGGCTTAACAAACATCTTCATTAAATTAGCTCACGTAATGATAGGCTAAGGTAAGTCACAGAGATTGATGCCGGTAAGCTGAGATTTACCTTACCGGCGGTGACTGTTATGACCGTTTGTTCTTCTATAATCTCCACCTGTTGTGTTATTTTGGCGCGAACAAAGTTACCTGACGACAAGCTGAGTTTCTTTATAAGGGCGTAAAAGCTCGATGTTGATAATTACTGTTGTTGGCAATAATCAATAATGGTTAAGCCGCTGGTTTATTGATCTTCAATGATGGTTTGTTATTGTTCTTGGCTACGCGAAATTCTCATGTTTATCTCCTAAATTAAGTAAGGAGATAATGTATATGAGATTAAGCGCTAGAGGCAGGTGTCGTTAGCTATACGCTTAGGTTTTGGCTAGTTGGCGCTCTAAACTCGTGCACTTAATCTGCTTTTCAGAAGAGCAACGCACATAGGAAAAGCACTTAACTTTATCACTCGGCATAAACCACGCATCCAACATCATTAAAATACCTTATTGATACTATAAAAAGTTGGGTGCCGTCGAGTGTTATTTGGGTAAGGTTTTTCTGTATTTTCTGGTTGATTCATTATGCTTTACCGCTGTTCTCTTAATGAACATACGGTAAAGCCGTTTGACGGTGAAGGGCAACTTTTGTTCGAGATATATTGATTGATTTGAGGTATTCAAAGGTTGATTTACTGAGTTAAACAATTTTGCTTTTATTTGTAGGTTCAGTTATATTTACATTATGTCAGCTTACTGTTTTGTGTGAATGTTATGGATATTGTATTTCAAGAACAAGATGAAGTTATTTTTGAATAATATAGTTATTCTTATCAAACTTAATCGTGCCTCAAAGTAAATCAATTATCACTCCGGAACCAAGTTTTATAGACTCTTTAATAGGTTATTTATATAATCCTACGGATAACCTCATCGTATTAATTGCCGCAGTTGTGACCCTTTTTGCTGCAATTTCAACCGTTTTGTTAACTTCTTACTATCAACGACGTTTGTTTCGAAGGGAAAAAACCTCTGACTTTATAGAGTCTTTTTCAAGTAATAATCAATATCATTTAGATGCCTTATGTATTCAAACCTACCTTGTTAGTAGAAAAGATAACTATCTACCATCTCAAATGTTTGAAGAGTTATTTGAAGGTAATGCTCCTAATGCTGTTAGTAAAGCAATAAGGGATTGCTTTAATTTATGGGAAAGACTTGCCATAGGTTGTCGCCTAAAGGCTTACGATAAAGAAGTGCTATATGATAACTATGGAACTCACTTCATTAGTATGTATATAAAGTTATTTCCTGTTATACAGCACTATAGAGCAAAAAATAGTCGGGTATATTTGAATGCAGAGTGGCTCGCTATAACTTGGATTAGTCGTAGAGAAAACCATAAATCCATGCATGAGCCTATGATTAAACGATTTACAACGCAAGCAAACATAGTGTCTGCCGCGCATATCAACAATAGCAATGAAAATAAACTAAGAATTTATAAGGATGCGGAAAAGTTAACTACGAAATTAATAAAGGAAATCTATAGTTCAGGTGAACACTAATTGAAGTTAGTATGTTTTTTATTGTCTTGCGATTTTAATCAAAAAGCAATTTTCCTCGTTAAAACCTTTCCTATATAATACCGCCTCAATAACGCACCACCAAACCAACATAAAACACCAAGGCACCTATGACAGTCGAACAATTTGACCCAAAGCAAACCACTACGCTTGAAACACCAAGTAAAATAATTGCACAACAGGCAGTAGAACAAGCCACTATTCAAAGTAATCAGGTGCAAAAAGCAGGTGCTAAAGTCGAGAATATCTCCCCACGTGTTGGATTTGTCAGTCTCGGCTGTCCAAAGAATTTAGTTGACTCAGAGCGCATTCTTACGCAACTTCGCACTGAAGGTTATGATGTAACCAATAGCTACGATGATGCGGAATTAGTGATTGTAAATACCTGTGGTTTTATTGATTCAGCAGTGCAAGAGTCTTTAGATACTATCGGTGAAGCATTAGCGGCAAATGGCAAAGTATTGGTTACGGGTTGTTTAGGCGTGAAGAAAGATGAAATCATCGAACTTCACCCCAATGTTTTAGGCGTAACAGGCCCACATGCTTATGACGAAGTATTAACACAAGTACATAAACATGTGCCTAAACCAGTACATAATCCCTTTATTGATTTAGTACCGCCACAAGGTGTGAAACTTACGCCTAAGCATTATGCGTATTTAAAAATATCTGAAGGCTGTAATCACCGCTGTACGTTCTGTATTATCCCGTCAATGCGTGGTGATTTAGACTCGCGCCCAGTGGGCGATGTATTAGGTGAAGCTAAACGTTTAGTGGATGCTGGCGTGAAAGAATTATTGGTTATCTCACAAGATACTTCTGCTTATGGCGTAGATGTTAAGCACAAAACTGATTTTTGGGATGGCATGCCGGTTAAAACTCACATGCAGCAGTTGTGTGAAGAGTTAGCGAAGCAGGGCGTTTGGATACGTTTGCATTATGTTTACCCTTACCCACATGTGGATAAAATTATTCCTCTTATGGCTGAAGGTAAAATTCTCCCGTATTTAGATATTCCATTCCAGCATGCCAATAAACGTATTCTTAAATTAATGAAGCGCCCTGGTAGCTCAGACCGTGTATTAGAGCGTATTGCTAAATGGCGTGAAATTTGTCCAGAGTTAGTCATTCGTTCAACCTTTATTGTTGGTTTTCCGGGTGAAACCGAAGAAGAATTTGAAGAGTTACTTGAGTTTTTAGAAGAAGCGCAACTTGATAGAGTGGGTTGTTTTAAATACTCACCCGTTGAAGGTGCTACGGCTAATGCATTACCAGATCACGTCTCTCCAGAGGTAATGGAAGACAGGCTACAACGTTTTATGGCGGTACAAGCAAAAATTAGTAGCGAAAAATTACAAGCGCGTATTGGTCAAGAATATCTCATTCTTGTTGATGAAGTAAATGATCTTGGCATTGTTGGGCGCTCTTATATGGATGCACCAGAAGTTGATGGCAAAGTGTATTTGTCTGATGATTTTGACGCCAAGCCGGGCGATCAAATTTGGGTGCAAATTATTCATGCAGATGAGCACGATGTTTGGGGGGTTCGTGTCGAAGATGAAACGTTAATTTAGTAACTTATAAAACCTAACTATTCAGGTAAGTTTTCTCTTTAAATATCAAGCAATAACTTTTAGGTTATTGCTTGAGGGCATTCATATTTATTCATTCACCTTGTACTTAACTGTTATTCCCACCATTATTATTCCCATTGAAATATAATCTATAAATATTGCCTAACCACTATTTTTAAATTTATCATATCAGTTAGTTATAAACCTTTTTCTTAAAACACTAAAATTTGATGCTGATCTATTTATATTCAATATAATTCATTAAACCGCCTTGTTAAAGTTGATGTAAATCATTATCATTCGCAGATTATTTTTTTACTAAGGTTATTGTTTAATGAAAACTGGACGTTACTCTTTCATCGCTCTTTCTATTTGTGCGAGTTTGTCGGCTCATGCCAAAGACGATTTTAAATCACAAGATGTTAAAGACATTGAACGAATTATTGTTACGGGTAGTCGTTCTAATGCGGCGTTAGAAGATTTGGCGATATCAGTGTCTTTAGTCAATGAAACTGAGTTAACGAAGCAACTCAGATTTGATACCAATATTGTGCGCTCTTTGGAATTTACGGTGCCAGGTATATCGATTCAAGGCACTGATCGCTCAGGTTGTAGTACTAATATCAGGGGCCGCTCGACGTCGTTTCAGATTAATGGCGCACCGGTAAATGATGACTTGAGAAAAAACTCATGTAACGGCGCCTTTTTGATCAGTCCTTTTGCAATAGAAAGTATTGAAGCCGTTCGTGGTGGCACCGCTTTATACGGTGCTGGAGCACCGGGAGGCATTGTTAACCTGATCACACGTCGTGCAAAAAATGAAGAATTAGAAGTCGACTTGACTGCACAAACCAGTTTTGCAACGAACAGTAGTAATGATAGTTTTGTGACTGATTTGTATGCAGGCGCAGGTCAAAAATTTGAACGGGTAGATTATTACTTTGGTGCCGGGTATCGCGACAGTGATTTATCCAAAACTCCTGATGGCGGCTTGGTTCCTGGTACAGCCTTTGATGCCTATAATATTAATGGTTCGCTCGGTTTTGATTTTTCAGAAAATGGAAAGTTGGAATTTTTTGGTACTTTTTATAAAGAAAACAAACAAGAAACAGCATCTCTTGACGGTAACCAGGTGAAAGGAGAAGAGTTTGGTAAAATCGTCATTCCAAGCATTCATCCCGATGGAGACTCAGCTTTCGATCAGTTGACCACTCTGACGGTTACTTATTCCAATGCTGATTTTTTGGGACATAGCGTAAGTGTTTCGGCATTCTATCAAGATACAAAAATACAGCAACGTGTTAATTTTTATGATGTAAATGATGGCGGAGATTTTTTCTTTGCCACTAATATTGATAATGAAAGACTCGGGTTTCGTTCTGCATTAGTTAAAAACCTTAAGCTCGACGGAGCTGACTTAATATTAAGTTATGGTCTTGATTTCACCCATAACAGCATCTATCGCCCTAAAATTGATACGGATTCTAATGATGAAGTTGTTAATTTTATTGCACCTGAAACAATCTTGCGAACCTCAGCACTGTTTGCGCTAGGTGAATATGAAAAAGGCGATTGGCGCTTTAGCGTTGGCGCAAGACAAGAATGGTATACAGGTGAAGTTGGCGATAGAGATTTTTCAGCTGATATTCCTAATGCGGGTACTCCAGGTGATTTCAGCGACTCTGACTTAATACTTTGGAATGCTGGCGCTGTGTATAAATTGACTGACTTGAGCCAGTTATTCTTTGGTTTTAGCCAAGGTGCAGAAATTAGTCAGATTGGTAGGGCTACCAGAGGGGTATCCGACCCGTCAACTATCTCTCCTGAACCTGCAGCATCAGATCAATACGAAGTTGGTGTCAGAGGAGTATACAATGGGATTCGGTTTGAAGCGGCTGCTTTTTATTCTGAATCTGAACGTGCTGCCTTACTTCAACTTGACCCTACTTGTGCTGGTGAAAAAATTTGTACCCTCATTCCACTAAGAGCACCCCAAGAAATATATGGTATTGATGGCTCTATTAGTTGGTCTGCTGCTGATAACTTAGATGTTTCTGCGCTGATTACTTGGCAAAGAGGTAGTATTTCAGAGGAAGATGGTAGCAACAAATTATCTTTAGCTTCTGATACCGTAGTGCCTTTGCGTTTAACCACAGCCTTAGATTGGTATCCAATGGAAAAGCTAGCGGTTGGATTACAAGCTACTTACTATGGTGAGGGGGATTTTTTCAGTGCCGAAGAAGTTAATAACGGTGCCGCCAATACTGATTCCCAGTTTCTACTTAATACCAACGTGAGCTATCAATTGGCTGGTGGCGAATTGTATTTAGCTATTTCTAATCTACTTAATGACGAGTATGTCAACATATCTGAGCAAGCTGGAGGTGACTTTACTTACTATATCACCGAGGGACGAAGAGCGACTTTAGGTTATAAGATAAAATTCTAGCCACTCTTTTGTGGTTAATCATGAAGTGAAACCAAATAATAAGCAGCCACTCAATATGTCTGTTTATTATTGTATCTTTGAAATTTTTTAGAGTAAGCACAATGAGAGAGTGTTAGCTGTTTTAAATATTCGCCTGTTGCAGCTGGCACTGCTTTACCTGATCATGTTGCTGATGAAGTAAGTTTATTTGGCACGGTAGGGCGCTTTATACACCTCTTTAACATTAATTTCACTCCTGCGACCAGTCTAAAATTCTTTGCCCTATATTTCATCATTAAGTATTCGTGTTATATTGCTCAGGCTTCTCAAGTCTCACTCAATAAATTAGAAAAAAACATCTATCAATAATGATTAATATTCATCCCATGGAGTATATTGAAACAGTTCAATCTGCTCAATCAATAGAAGAGCTGTTGGATGCCGCGGCACGTTTTGCCAAGTTGCAGGGCTTTGACTATTTTGCCTACGGCCATCGTTCGCACACGCCTTTTTCTGCCCATCCGATTATGCATAATAATTATCCTGCATCTTGGCAAACAATGTATAAAAAACAGGAGTATTTCTATCAGGATCCGCTCGTTCAACATGCAATAAAATCTTCGGTACCACTGATATGGACAGCGCAAAATACTTATGCCGTGGTTCCTCATTTTCTAGAAGATCTGATGGCCTTTGATATGAAATCTGGTTGGTGTCAGTCTACGCGCAGCACATCGGGAATATCGCTGCTGACTTTGGCGCGTTCAGATACTAACGCACCTCACTCTGAGATTAACTCGCCAAGCTTGATGTGGTTTACACAAGTCTTTAATAACGCTTTAGAAAAATTGATTAGCTCATCTCCACTGGTAGATAACGATGTACAATTGACTAGCCGAGAAATCGATGTCATGCGCTGGATCGCAGATGGAAAGACCTCCCATGAAATTGCTGTCATATTGGGCATCTCTGAGCGTACGGTGAACTTCCATTTAAATAATGTTATGGCCAAACTGAATGCCAATAACCGTATCTCTGCTACAGTCAAAGCTATTTCGTTAGGTCTCATCTAGAGCACTAAGTGGGCTTTCTTAATAGACTTGCCAAACTCTCGCCATCTAACATTGCCATCATGCAATACCGGCCTTTTTAGATTAATCTCACCAAGGCCATTTCTCCTCTCCTGTCAGATTTATCAGCTAGGCTCATCAATTACTTTTGTTTAATCTAGCGTTTTTACAACAACGATGGAAGCACAGATGGAAATATTACCCAGAGATACCTTAGCACGTGGTGGTTTTGCCGGATTAAAAGAAACCCGGCTCATCCACGATAAACAAATAGGAGGCAACGCAGACACCTGGAATGGCATAGGCAATTTTGTCTATCTGGCCGATGCCCGGTATTTACCCCACGGTGAAACCTATATGCACTCACATCTTGAAGTAGATGTGATTACTGTATTGTTAGAGGGACGGTTAACACATGAAGGTTCTTTAGAGCATGGGCAGTCCATGCAAAACCGACAAGTACAGGTGCAACGCGCAGGCGGTGAAGGCTTTGCGCACAATGAAATCAACCCCGATCTGAGCAGAACCCGTTTACTACAATTATGGGTGTTACCAGAAAAGGCCAATGAAGCGGCGGGCTATAAGCTCTACACGTTAAAGAAAAATCAATTAATACCCATTTATGGAGGGAAAGCGAGTCAAAGTGACACTTTTGACAGTCAAACCATCATTGAAGTTGGCTTACTCGAAAAAAACTGTCAGATCGACAGGCAAGGTGAATTTCTAGCCTATATTTCCAATGGAAAAGCTGAAATGAATGGCGTTGTAGTAAAAGATGGCGACCTTATTCGCGTTGATAGCTTTGATTTGAAAGTAACAAGTGAAGAACTGCACTTAACGCTCATTTCTGTAGAAAAAGATTAAGAAGATAAATTATGAAAAAAATATGTACCTTTTCCGCGAGTAATAGCGCAGATTCTATCAACCGAACTTTGTTAAATATTGCGGCAGACAAAATCACGGGTCATAAAATCAACGTGATTGATATACGTGATTTTTCTATGCCGATGTACAGCCTAGATAAAGAAAAGCAAGACGGTTTTCCTGCCACGGCAACACAGTTACGAGCATTGTTTGCAGAGCAAGATGCTTTTATTATCGCTATCCCTGAACATAATGGCTCTATGCCTGCGGTGTTTAAGAATGTTATTGACTGGCTGTCTCGATTAGTTGATCAACAACAGCCCATATTTGCGTCTAAACCAGTGTTTTTACTGAGTACATCCCCAGGGGCTAATGGCGGCTCTACCAATCTACAAAGTTTGACCCAGCTTATGCCTTGGTGGGGAGCTGATGTACGCGGCTCGTATAGTTTGGGTAGTTTCTATGAAAATTTTTTTGAAGGGCAATTGAACTTGGAACATGATCGTCGGCTCTGCGATGGGATAGCCGAGTTCGTCCTTCATCTACAAGATGCAACTACCGTCGCCTAACAATATGCTTTTATATGATTGATAAAAAATATCAAGGCTTAGTCTTTTCCTTCTTTATGGCAATGTTCATGTCGGGAGTGATGTCATTGGTTATTACGACATACAATGTTGGTCTAGTCGAAAATATTACTTTTCTATGGCTTAAGTCATGGGGGTTCTCGTTTATAGTTGCCTTTTCTGCAACTGTGACAGTATCGCCTTTAGTTCACGCAATAGTAGCACTGGTAATCAAACATGATGGTTGAGGGATACTTTTTAACCATCGCTTTGATTAACCCTTGTCTAATTCGATGGATAGACAGTATGGTTTGCTGCTCTGCGCTTTTGATACCTATTAGCAGAGGTAATTTATTTACCTCTGCTAATAGGTGTTTCTTTTAACTGTTTTACGAAATTTACACTTGCTATGTATGACAACACCATGAATACTAAAAACTAGTTTGGCTAAATCAATGCTACGGCTTTAATTGAAAATTTATGGACTCTTCTTTAATTGAATGCTTTAACATCTTTTAATATGGTACATATATGCCGCTTGGTAAGAGAAGTCCATCTCATTTTTTAGGTTGCTAATGGAAATAATACTAATTCGACATGGAAAGCCAACTTCGGCAAATAACCCTGTTCTTAATGCGGTGGATTTTACAAAATGGGTTCGTCGTTATAACTTTTCTGATGTTGCTAAGAATAGTAGACCTGAAAGTATACTTGATGAATATAAATCTCATTATGTTGTTTCCAGTGATCTTGAACGTGCCATACATTCTGCTTATATTTATACGGGGCAGTCGCCTGAATTAACCTCTAAACTTTATCGGGAAATGGAAATACCAAGGTATAGATTTCCTTTTCGATTAAAAGCGATGACTTGGGTTTATATCAATAGAGTTTTCTGGATGCTTGGTCTAAAAGGTTCTTTTGAATCCTATCGCCAAGCGAGAATCCGTGCTGAATTGGCAGCGGATAATCTAGTTGAATTAGCGCAAGAAAAAGATAAAATAGTTTTGTTTGGCCACGGTTATTTAAATCTACATATCAGAAGAGTGTTAATACAAAAAGGCTGGAAATTAAATTTCAAAAATAATGGCTTCTGGGGTATATCAAGCCTCGAAAGCTAACAAGCCTATTTGTACTGTTGATTCATGTTCGTTTCTCAATATTTTCGTTTGCTAGATATGCAGTTGTTTCTATCAATTGTAAATGAATCAAAAGTGTCGCGTATTTGGCCTGCAGATGAGCATGGCGTTAGGTGTATTAATGAATCAACCTATTGCTGGTTACCATAAAGATAAAGAAAATGACTGGGTCGCCGAATTACGATGTGGTCACTTTCAGCATGTCAGAGACAAACCACCTTTTATCAATAGACCTTGGGTAACAACAGCAGAAGGTCGCAGGTCTATGATAGGTCACGAATTAAATTGTAAAAAATGTGATTCAGGCGAACCACAAGATCTACTATAATATGTTGTGGTTTGGTCGTTAAACCCCCTACAAGTTGCTAAACGTACGTCTTACCGTTGGCTATCGTGCGTTTTCTTCTTATTCTAGTCAACTATATCGAGTTTGTTAACAACGCGTTAGCTTTCTTACTAATGGTAAATCAAAGGTGTTTCTCTATGGAAATGGATAAATCGGTTAATGTGTTCGGTGAAAAATTAGAAATATGTTGTGAAGACCCAATTACGGGCTTTTATCGTGACGGTAAATGTAATACTAACAAAGACGATGTAGGTTCACATACCGTCTGTATTAATGCATCTAAAGAATTTTTGGAGTATTCAAGGTTTAGGGGTAATGATTTATCTACTCCTATACCTGAGTTTGGTTTTAAAGGGGTAAAACCGGGAGATAGCTGGTGTTTATGTGCCGCACGATGGCTAGAAGCTGAAGCAAGTAACATGGCACCCAGAGTTCATCTTAAAAGGACTCATATTAAAGCGTTAGATATTGTGCCAATGGCGTTACTTAAAAAACACGCAGTTGACCTAAATTAATGGCTTGAAAAATGAGCATACGCGAATATTCAAATAATGATTACAGTAGCCTTTTAGATATATATACAAACTCTAAACTGGACGAGTTGAGGTATGAGCATGCTAAGTTTGAATTATTACCTTTAGATAAAGATGAGACACGGTTTGCTCAAATTCACGAATCAAACGTTTACGTGTATGACAGTAAAAACATCGTTGCATTCTGTGCTTATCATGGTTCAGAAATTAGGGCATTATTTGTTCGTCCAGAAGCTCGTGGCAAAGGTGTTGGCATTAAACTGTTAGAATTTATGCTTGCTCATATAATGGGTTCAGCAACACTTTATGTAGCAGCATCAAATTATCCAGCGATAAGGCTGTATCAAAAGTATGGCTTCGACATTACCTCAAGGTTTCAAACGACATATAATGGGGTAGCTGTTCTCGCTAACAAAATGGAACAATTATCAGCTCATGGCCAACGAGCTAATTATCTATCACTTGCTTAGTTTGAAATATTTTTAATAATTAATACCATGAAAAAAAATAAAATAAGGTGTACAAAATTTTGAGAATTTTAAAGAGTATTTTATATCTTCTACTAGCCGCTATGGCCGCCCTCGCTATTTATCTTTATGCCAATAAAGCCCCCGAAAGGTCTGTTGCAGAGCTTAGCCAACGTTGGGCTCCCGAACCTTCACAGTTTTTACATATTGCGGGTATGAATATTCATCTCAGAGACGAAGGCCCAAAATCTGATGAAGAACCCATTATTTTGATTCATGGCACGAGTGCGTCATTGCACACTTGGGATGGATGGGTTGACGCATTAAAAGGCCAACGCCGAGTCATTCGTTTTGATTTACCAGCCTTTGGTTTGACAGGACCAGACCCGAAAAACAATTATACCATTGAACATTATGCTGAAGTCGTTGTTGCTGTGTTAGATGAATTGCAGGTCAAAAAAAGCGTATTAGCAGGTAACTCTTTAGGCGGATATGTTGCTTGGGCGACAGCTGTATTGCACCCCGATAGAGTATCTAAATTGATTTTAGTTGACTCCAGTGGCTATCATTATGAGCCTGAATCAGTGCCACTTGCCTTTAAATTGTCACAAAACCCTATCGCTAGTATGTTATTAAAAGATGTTTTACCTAGATCCTTGGTAGTAGGAAGTGTTAAAAATGTTTATGGCAATCCTGATTTGGTGACCGATGAATTAGTTGACCGATACTACGAGTTGTCTCTTCGTGAAGGGAATCGTAATGCTTTGAAAGAACGTTTTAATCAGGCATTACCAGGAGCTTTGGCAGACAAAATCAAAACAATAAAAGTACCGACACTTTTAATTTGGGGTAGAAAAGACCAATTAATACCAGTTAAGTTTGGAACGAAATTTGAACAAGAGATCCCAAACAGTCAATTGATTATCTTTGATGATTTAGGACATGTTCCTCACGAGGAAGATCCCCTGGCAACAGTCATGGTGGTTAAACAATTTTTGCAGTCTAATCAGACGAAATAATATTCACGTTAACAGCTTGGTTTAAATTATTATTGAGAATATGTCTTTACTGTTAGCCCATTATTAAAGACGCGATACTTTTAATTAAACGATGGAGATATACCATGAATGAAATACTTACCTTTAGCTTAGTCGCATTACTTTTAGTCATTTCCCCAGGCCCTAATGCGGTTTTAATTATCAAAACAGTGTCTGCTAAAGGAAAAACGGCAGCATTTTTTAATATTTTAGGGTTAACTGTCGCTACGTTTTTCCACGGAGCCCTTTCAATATTGGGCTTGTCAGCATTACTTTTACAATCAGCTGAGTTATTTTTAGCGGTAAAAGTGATTGGCGCTGTGTATTTGTTATTTATTGGTTTAAAGGCAATATTTCAAACATTTAGAAAAAGCTCAAACATATCAGCAGAGAATCATACTGATGAAAAGTTATTAGACAAAACCAATCGTCCTATGCACACTTTTTTCATCGAAGGGTTTCTAACACAGATATTAAACCCTAAAGTCTCGATGTTTTATTTAGCGGCATTTCCACAATTTGTATCATTTGAGCAACCGTCGTCCGTTAATGCCTTTTTATTGGTTGCCATTCATGCTGCTATAATATTTCTGTGGTTTTCTGGTCTAACAAAAACAATAAGCAAAATAAAATTTACAACTAAAATGCCATCTTTAGGTAAGTGGATTCAACGTATATCAGGCATAGTAATGGTTTATTTTGCAGGGTTGCTGTTATCACATAAAGCGTAGTGTCAAAACATATAAGTTTTTTAAGCGGAGCTGTTAATCGTTTGTTCAGTTTCGCAATACAGTTTTAGCAAACTTATTATTAGCCCATTCAATGGCTGTTACGAGTATTAAATCATGAAAATGTTGTATGCCAACGAAAATAGTTTTCTTGTCAATAATGTGAAAAACCTCATTGAAGCACAAGAAATAAGTACCTTTATTAAAAATGAATTCGCGCAGGGAGCCATAGGAGAAACCTCAGCCTTCGATGCTTGGCCAGAAGTTTGGGTTATTGATGACGCAGATTTTGAACGCGCTAAAGAAATTTTGAAGCTATCACAGAACGGCGTAAAAGGTGAAGAGTGGGTCTGTAAAAGCTGTTCAGAGAAAAATGACCCATCCTTTGAAATATGCTGGAATTGCCAGCGTGGAAACTCTACAAACGACTAAAACAACGAAAAAGAGAGTGTTTTCTTCGAGTCATCTAATATTTTAGCCAATGGTTTTTATCCATTATTAGAGCCTATCCCTAAAGAAAAGCACCGAAAGAAAACATCCCAAGAGTTATTGATTTTCAAAGGTGTTTCTCTATGGAAATGGATAAATCTGTTAATATGTACGGTGAAAAATTAGAAAATACGTTTTGATACCTTTTTATTATCAGCTAATTACTTGAGATCCCATAGTGAACGATAACAGCCAAACTACCAATCAACCTATTTCAGATAATAACACCGCAAAAATCAAGTCTAAAGCATTCACCAGCCTGTTACCTATTTTCGCTTTTATAAAACCCTACAAGCTGATGTTGTTTTTGGCATTATTAGCTTTATTAGTGACTGCGGCGGTTAACTTATCTTTAGGGCAAGGGGTAAAATTTGTTATTGATAATGGTTTTATTGCCGGTTCAGTTACGCAATTACAATCGGCTATTTTAGTGCTAATTGGTCTAATTAGTTTACTGGCGATAGGTACTTTTAGTCGTTTTTATTTAATGTCTTGGTTAGGTGAGCGTGTCAGCGCTGATATTCGTAAAGCGGTTTTCAACCGAATTGTAACTTTGCATCCTAGTTATTTTGAAGAAAACCGTAGCGGTGAATTAATGTCTCGCTTAACGACTGATACCGCTTTATTACAATCAATTATTGGCTCGTCTTTTTCCATGGCTCTGCGCAGCTTTTTAATGTTAATTGGCGGACTAGTGATGTTAATGGTGACTAATTTAAAATTAACACTCTTTGTTATTTTTATTGTGCCTATTATTTTAATACCAATGATGATTTATGGCCGTAAAGTTAGAAAACTAGCGGCAAGCTCTCAAGATGCCATTGCTGATGTTGGTACTTATGCAGGGGAAATTATTCAAAACATAAAAGTTGTGCAAAGTTATACCCATGAAGTCAAAGAACAACATGCTTTTGCTGATGAAGTAGAAAGGGCTTTTATCGTCGCTAAACGACGAGTAAAACAACGCTCAACTTTAATCGCTATCGTGATTTTTCTTACCTTCGGTGCCATCAGCGGTATGTTATGGGTAGGCGGCATGGACGTGTTAAAAGGTGATATGAGCGGTGGTGAATTAGGGGCATTTGTTTTTTACGCCATTATGGTTGCTATGTCTGTCGCAACCATTGCCGAAGTATACGGTGAATTACAACGAGCGGCAGGCTCGGCAACCCGGCTGTTAGAATTACTCGAGGTTAAAAGTGACATCAAAGAATTAGCGACTCCTGATGTATTGAAGAACAACGCTAAATCGGTGATCACATTTAACAATGTCAATTTTTGCTACCCATCACGTCCAGACAGTGCGGCACTTAATCATATTAATTTAGTCATACCAACCGGAAAAATTGTCGCTTTAGTTGGTCCGTCAGGTGCGGGGAAAACAACATTATTTGAATTGTTACAACGCTTTTATGACCCTCAAAAGGGCAGTATTAGTTTTAATGACACTGATATTACTCAACTTAAATTGACTGATTTACGTCAAACCATGGGTATGGTGCCGCAGCACCCGATACTGTTTAGCTCTGATGTTTGGCACAACATTCGATATGGCAAGCCCGGAGCAAGTGATGAAGAAGTGATTAGCGCCGCCAAAAGAGCACACGCTCATGAATTTATTGAACAATTACCACAAGGCTATGGTAGCTTTTTAGGTGAGCAGGGCGTGCGTTTATCCGGTGGACAAAAGCAGCGTATTGCTTTAGCTCGAGCCATTTTAAAAGATCCTAGTGTATTACTACTTGATGAAGCAACCAGTGCTTTAGATGCGCAAAGTGAATATCATGTACAAGCCGCATTAGATGAATTAATGGCCAATAGAACAACATTAATTATCGCTCATCGATTAGCGACAGTAATTCATGCTGATTTAATTGTTGTTATGGAGCAAGGGCGAATTATTGATACTGGAAATCATAAGTCATTATTAAAAAGTTCGACATTATATCAACGACTCTGTGAGCTACAGTTTGATAAAGCCAATGACGACATTGATTAATAATTGTAATATATTGATGTAAAAAGAAAATAGAAGAGCTAACCAAATTATTACAAGGCAAATAAACGCTCTAAACGGACAGTGATTAAATATTATGAATAAAATATCGAAAGAAACTCAAGAGCAAGCGATGAAAGTAGCTAAGGGAATACAGCGGCCTAATCAAACCAAAGAGCAGACTAAACTAATATCTCAAGGCATTGAGAAAGGTATAGCAGAGTATAAAAAACAACAAAGTAAAAAATCTCGAGAGCAAGATAAAATACGTAAAGCTACTTTAAAATCAAAGACAGATAAAACTGAAATTGTTGAGCTTTCTAAACCAAAACCCAGCCAATTACCATGGCTATTATTAGCGATAAGTTGGCTTGGCTTTGTAAGCTGGTATTTTTTTAATTAAATGCAGGACTATGACTCTACAGAGCATCACTTCAAATACACTCAAAACTAATGTCGAATATGATCTACTTAGGGTAAAATGTGTCATTATTCTATTTCATTATGCGCATGACCATTCATATTAAAAAACTTTCAAAAACGGAAATTACTTGTTCAAATTGTCAGGCTTGCTGCTGTCGGTTAGAGGTTATGATTATTACCGACACAGGTGTTCCTGATGAGCATATTGCCCGTGATAAATGGGGCGGTGAAACCATGTTGCGGTTAGAGGATGGTTGGTGTTCAGCGTTAGATCGTGAAACTCTTATGTGCTCTATTTATGAGCATCGTCCTTGGATCTGTCGAGAGTTTGAAATGGGTTCGTATGAATGCCGCAATGAAAGAACTATATCGGTTGTATCTTTAAATTAGTTATTTTCATATTAATTGCCTTCAAAGTAGTTATCATCATAGTCATTATTTTTGACGATAAAGTAAGGCGTTTTATCAATAAAGGCTATGCTTGTTCACAGAAAAAATATGCGATTGAAAAAGTTATTGTCTGATTAGCTAACCAACAATAATATGATGCTTTAAACGTATTAAAGCTCCTATATTATGGAGCATCGGGCCTTAAGTAAGCAATATCATCTTCATCATCGGCATGAAAGTCGTAACCCCCTTCAAAGTCATCATTCAGTTCATTGGCAACGGTGATAGGCAGCTCTAATATTTCTTGAATATAAATAGAAATGTTAACTTGTTGATTAATTATCCCTCTAAATTCATTGAAATTTAATAACTGTACTTCTTGCAGGTACTCTTTAATTAATAATGGCAGTTGCTCGGTGAAACTCGTGATACAGTTTTCCATTTTAACAAGCAAGGGCTCTTTTTTTGTATTAGTAAGGTAAGTGTTTAACTGCTGATATAAAGTATTAGTGAACACTTTTTTGTCGCTATCAATGAGAAGTAATGCAATGGCGGTATTTAGAAATTTTTGCAATTCAAACTTCAACACATCCTCATCATTATCAATAAGTAGAGCGCTGGCACAATAGTTGGCGGCGATATTTTTATAAACTTGTAACAGCATGGCGCTTTGATAACCGTCACTCACTAATGCCGCATGCATAAGCCTTATATCGGCTGTATCGTTGATTGCTAAAGCATAACGACTAAGTGAAATACCTTCAAAATATGACGGTGATATTTTCTTTAATTGGGCGTACTTGGCCCAACCAGCTCTAAAACAATAAACAATGCCTTGGTTTTTTATAATATCTTTTGCTTTTTCGGTATCATTATCGCAAAGTTCTAATAAACCTAAGTTGCTCAGCCCAAGGACAATTTCACAGCCTTTTTTTATTTGATCGGCATAAATTATCGATAAGTTATCAGAGGCTATTCTCAACGACATATCGGTTAATTGTTGCTTGGTTTTATGCATAAACTCAGGCGTAAAATAGCCTTCACTTTCTCCGTCTTTTAAGACCAAAAGTAGAAACGGGTGATTTCTTAACGCGGCAATTTTCATTGTTCGATCCTGCTCAATTAAAGCTGTTCATATAAATACGGATTTTCTTGGTCGACTATTTGGTAAATCACTTGGCAAGCTATTTGGCAAGTTAAAG
>MAAB01001243.1_pt1 | contig 49269 bp, 30 predicted proteins | sample 1115991 | NCBI WGS metagenome assembly MAAB01 (sample SAMN04961124, study PRJNA320927) | seawater metagenome | isolation source: sample BD02T18 sea water enriched with oil for 18 days | place: USA:Gulf of Mexico | collected 2013-07-27 | reverse complement strand
CACGATGACCAAGCAGTGTTTGGATGCAATTTAACAACATACTCATTTTTTTACTTGATCATGTAGGTAGCAATAGTAACAATAATTTGAAGTAAAACTACTGTGGCACTTTGTGCCCCCGTTCGCCTTAGAAAGTTATTTTTTAAAATATATCTCGGTTTAGCCCCCAATGTTTGATAGAAAACAGTAATGACTTGATGCTTATGTTTAGATCAGTATTAAATACTGCAATAATCGGCTGCCCAAACTTGACAAAAAAAACTAACTTAACGATACCTGACAATGCACTTTACTCAGGAGTTCATTGATAACTTCATCTTCAAAGTCTGTTATCAAAGATCAATTTTATTTTAGTTTGGTTTGGTTTATTAACTTTCTAAAGTATTTCTCGTACTTGAAAAATTTTATCAAGCACAATAAAGGTTTATTGCGCATGATATGGTTTACTTTGTAAACAATCGCTAGCTGCTAGTTAGTTTGTTTTTAGACTGACATTTTTCATAGTTTGATAGTAATTTATCAACTCTTTAGTTGAACTGTCATGTGCAGGATTAATTGTTCCGCTGCAAAGCTCAGCCTCTATTTTATTGGCTAGTCCTTTACCTAACTCAACGCCCCATTGATCAAAAGAGCAAATTTGCAAAATAATGCCTTGAACAAATATCTTATGCTCATACAGCGCGATTAAGCTGCCAATAGTTTTTGGTGAAATACGTTTCATCAAAATAGTATTGGTTGGCCGGTTACCTTTATGCACTTTATGCGGCGCTACTTTATCAATATAATCCGCTGTTCGACCCTTGGCTTTTAAATCTTCCCTAACTTGTTGCTCATCTACACCATTCATTAAAGCTTGCGTTTGTGCGAAAAAATTTGCCATTAGGGTTTCATGATGTCCTTTCACTGGAGTAACACTCTCGACAGAGCCGATAAAATCGGCTGGAACAACATTGTTACTTTGGTGAAGATATTGATAAAAAGCATGTTGGCCATTGATACCCAGTTCGCCCCAAATAGAGGGCACGGTTGGGTATTCTACTTCGATACCATCCCAAGTAACCGACTTGCCGTTACTTTCCATCTCAGCTTGCTGCATATAAGCAGATAACATATGTAAGGATTGATCATAGGGTAATAGTGCTTGTGATTGTGCCCCTAAAAAGGTGCAATTCCATACACTAATTAAAGCCAAAATCACCGGTGCATTTTCAGCTAATGGCGTATTTTTAAAATGCTGATCCAATTCTTGAGCACCTTCAAGTAACTCAATAAATTTATCAAAACCTAAATCTAGGGCAATTGGTAAGCCAATAGCCGACCAAAGAGAGAAACGTCCACCAACCCAATCCCACATATCAAAAATATTGTGCTCTCTAATACCAAATTCGGTGGCATTTTCTTTATTGGCACTCACGGCAACGAAGTGTTTTTCCACTGCCATTTCATCAAAAGATGCGCTGACTAACCATTTTCGCGCAGTATTTGCATTGGTCATGGTTTCTGTGGTGGTAAACGTTTTGCTAGAAATGATAAACAAGACATTTTCAGGGTTAAGTGGCCTAAGTACTTCAGCTATTTGTGTGCCATCAACATTAGAAACATAGTGAACATTTAAGCTATTATCACTGTATTGCTTTAAAGCTTCAGTAACCATTTGTGGACCTAGGTTTGAGCCACCAACGCCAATATTAACCACATCAGTAATACGCTTGCCTGAGTAACCTTTCCAATGCCCTTCCCTAATGCTAAGACTAAAAGTTCGCATTTTTTCTAACGTATCTTCAACTTGACCGGTAATATTTTCGCCATCAAGTAAAATGGCATGCTGGTCTCGATTACGTAATGCAATATGTAATACGGCGCGATCTTCAGTACTGTTAATTCGCTCTCCTGAAAACATTTTGTCACGCCATGACTCAACATCACACTCTTTAGCTAACGCAACCAGTTTAGCCAAGGTTTCTTCAGTGACTAAATTCTTTGAATAATCTAATAGCAGAGAAGGTAGTTTTATTGAAAATTTATTGAACCGTTGGTTATCGTTTTCAAATAATTGATTAAGGTGTGTTTGCTTAATTTCATCAGCATGACTAAGTAACGCCTGCCAGCTAAGTAATGATGTTCTGCTCATTAGTTTTCCTATTAATTGGTATGCCACTTAAATGGCAAAAGACATGCCTGCTATTTGAATTAGAAGTCGCGCTAAGTCGATATGAAATCACTGAAGACCTGACTGTCAATAATTGCCCCCTTGTGTTGAATAACACACGCAGAAAGCTTACATGCTTGTTTTATTGCATCAATAGCAGTAAACCCATTCATTCTTGCACTTAGAAAGCCACTATTAAATGCATCGCCTGCAGATGTTGTATCTATAACATTTTCAACCGGGTCAATATCGACGGTAAACTGCTCGGTTGTAGAACGATAAAAAATGCCATCAGCACCATTTTTAATAATCAACTCAGCTATAGAACAATCACTGAAAAAGCTATCAAGTTCAGAAAAAGAGCTCAGCTGATAGAGCAAAGAGAAATCCTCAATTCCAGCAAAAACAATGTCACTTTGTGTTAAAGCTTTGCCGAATTGCTGCTTAGCTTCATCGTGACTCTGCCATAATCGACTTCGAAAATTTGAGTCAAAAATAATCTGCGTACCAGACTTACGTAGCTCTGCAACGAGCTGCCAAAAACTTTTTCGTTCTTTTTCATCAAGAATAGCAATGGAAATCCCTGAAAAGTAAAATAAGTCACATTGGCTAATAAGTTTCTTTTTGTCATGGTCGCTTAGTTGTGAAATGATTACTTTAGCAGCAGAGGTATCTCGCCAATAAACAAAACTTCGCTCCCCCTCATTTGAAATTTGAATAAGATATGCGCCTGGCTGCCTATCACATACTCGTTTTACTAAGTTGATATTAATGCCATTATTTACAAAATCATCAACCATGTGATCACTCACAGAATCATTGCCTACCGCGGTTAACAAGGCCACATCGACTGTATTTTTCTGCAATCTCTTTAAATAAACCGCCGTATTATACACATCACCAGCAAATGATTGCTTATAGATACTGCTTTCTGTTTTAGGTGCAAATTCGACCATACATTCGCCCATGACGACAACATTTTGCATCTTAATCAACTCCTCCATACTATCGTTTTTATATTTGATGAACTACAGTTGTATGATATCATACAACTGTAGTTCATCAAATATAAAAACTTGAATTGAAGAATATTTCAACAAAAGCAAAGATTAGCTTAAGTAATTCAACAAAAACCTGTAATATCATGATCAGATAACATCAAAAAACAATTAAGGAGATTTGCTTTGTCATCAGAAGCATTTAATATTGGACAATTACAGAGCTCTCGCAGCCTAACCAATGATCTCGTTGAGTCCCTTAGGAGTAAAATTTTAGGTGGCAATATGGTCGCAGGTACAAAATTACCTGCTGCAAAAGATATCGAAGAACAAGCTGGTGTTAGTCGTAGCGTGGTTCGCGAAGCTGTCGCTGCTTTAAAAGCAGAAGGTCTTATTATAAGTCGCCAAGGTGTTGGGATGTTTGTCGCGAATAAGTCACAAATACAGCGTTTTGAAATTGATACTGAAGAGTTTGGCTCAGTAGAAGATGCGGTTCAAATACTTGAATTGAGAATGGCAGTAGAATTAGAAATGACCTCTATGGCTGCAAAAAATCGCACCAATAAGCAAATGGCACATATTTGGGATTGTATTGCTAAATTTGATAGTCAAATAGCCCAAGGTAACGACGCAGTAAAAGAAGATCTCGCTATACATTTAGCGATTGCAAGTGCCTCAGGGAATCCTTACTTCGCAAGGTTTATAAAGTTTATTGGTGAAGGGGTAATTCCAGCAAGAGAAATCATTACCGATAATGAATCAACGGTAGACTCAGATGAATATTTAAAAATCATTCAAACAGAGCATAAAAAAATAGCCGAAGCGATTGAAGCAAAAGAATCTGAAGTTGCTCGCTACGCAACATTAGAACACTTAGGTAATAGTCGTAAACGTCATTTAAAAATCATCAATCGCATGAAAAAATAAATAAACATATAAACTAAATGGCCTAATCAATGATTAGGCCATTTTTTTATCTCTAATAAACTTATCTTTTAAGTATAAATATCGTTCAAGCATCTGAACCTATTAGCTTGTCACTAGCTAGTTTTCTAATACTATTTTAATAACCCGAAATATCTTGGCAAAAACTCACTAATTGCGGGAATGTAAGTCACCAACATTAAAGCAACAAACATAGCTAAATAAAGCGGTAACATGGGTCTAATTATTTTTTCAATCGAGGTTTTTGCTACTGAGCAACTGACGAATAATACCGCACCAACGGGTGGAGAGCATAAACCGATAGATAAATTCAGCACTAACATAATACCAAAATGAATTGGTGACATACCGATGCTTTCAGCTACAGGCAGAAAAATAGGTGTAAAAATAAGTACTGCTGGTGTCATATCCATAAAGGCACCAACTAAAATTAGCGTTAAGTTAATGATCAATAAAATAATTAAAGGGTTTTCACTTATTGTCAGTAAGAACTCACTTATAATTTGTGGAATGTTCTCATAAGATAAAATCCAAGACATTGCGGATGACGCCGCGATTAAAAACATAACAATTGCTGTAATACCGCCTGCACGTAAAACTAAAGCAGATAAATCACTTAGTTTTATTTCACGATAAACCACAACGGCTAAAAATAGTGAGTAAAGAACTGCTATAGCGCCCGCTTCTGTTGCGGTGAACACGCCTCCAATAATTCCACCAATAACAATAAAAAGTAGTAATAAACTGGGCAACGCCGCAGCAATTTTGTTAATCACGGTTCGTAATGGTAAAACATGACCTCGTGGGTAGCCTTTTTTAACAGAATATACTGAACAAACTAACATCAAGAAAAAAGCAACTAATAAACCAGGTAAATAACCCGCTATGAATAATGCCGATATTGATACCCCACCACTTGCAATAGCATATATGATCAATATATTACTTGGAGGTATAATCATTCCTGTTGTTGCTGCCGTAGCCGTTACCGCTGTTGCAAAGTTTCGATCATACCCCTGTTTTTCCATCTCTGGGATCATAAAACTACCAATGGCACTGGTTGCTGCTACAGCTGAGCCAGAAATACCACCAAACAAAGTGCATGATAAAACGTTAACTAATGCTAATCCGCCGGGTAGCATGCCAATTAATGCCATCGCACATTCAATTAGCCGTTTTGCCACACCTCCACTACCCATGATCAAACCTGACAAAATAAAGAAGGGGATGGCGAGTAAAGCAAAGCTATTAACACCGCCAATCATTCGTTGTGCAATCGTGGTAACCGCAGGAACAAAATCAATACTGAATAACATAGTGACTAAAGTCGCGATGCCAATACTAAAAGAGATAGGAACGTTTAGGAATAATAAAACAAAAAAGATAACGATTAATACTAAACCACTAATTTCCATTAGCGAATCTCCTTATTTAGTGAATCTTCATTTACTGGAAGCTTACTTTCATTATTACCATCGCTCAGCGCTAAACACTCAACTACCGCATAAAAGCATAGCAATAGACCAGAAATTGGTAATGCCAAGTAAATCAATCCCATGGGCAAACTCAACGCAGGTGAAACTTGTACTGGGTGATAGCTCAAATTAACTAATTTGCAGCCACCAATAACCAATACAAATACTGAAAAAATGAAAACGGCTACATGCGAAAAAAACTCAGCATTTTTTTGCTGTTTAGGGGCTAACTTATTGGTCAAAATATTTAAGCCTAAATGTGCTTTCGTTCGATAACAATAAACCGAACCAATCATGCTAATCCATATCAATATAAAACGTGCAATCTCTTCTGAAGTAGAACTTGGCGCTTGTAATAAATAACGTGAGAACACTTGCCATGATACGGTTATAACAATAAGTACCATAAGTACCATTAACAATTTTTCAATAATAAGATCTATACCTTTAATGAACTTATTCATGAATTTCTCCTGTTGAACTATCTTTATTTACCTGTTTGATTTTTTGTAATAAATCACCAATTTCAGTATTTTTAAACGTGGCATGAAACGGTGCTACAGCATCAAAGAATGGCTGTTTATCAGGGTATATCACTTCAACGCCAGCAGATTTTATCGCGGCTAATGCGCTTTCTTCTGCATTCATCCAAAGTGATTTTTGAAATTCAACGGCGTCACTCATTGCCAACTTTAACCATTGTTGTTGTTCAACATTAAGAGAATCAAAAATATGTTTACTTGCGATGATCACATCTGGCACGGAGGTATGTTCATTTAGTGAATAATATGGACATATTTCATAATGATGGGATAAATAATAGCTTGGCGGATTATTCTCTGCACCGTCAACTACACCTTGCTGTAGTGCTGCATATAATTCTCCCCATGAAATAGGTGTTGCCGCACCACCAAAAGCATCGACCATTTTAATCGCGGTCTGACTACTCATCACTCTAATTTTTTTTCCTATCACATCTTTTGGTGAACGTACCATGCTTTCACATGTATAAAAACTTCGACTGCCTGCATCAAAATACCCTAGCCCAGTTAAGTTCGCTTTTTCCGCACTTGATAGAATACCTTGACCAACTTCTCCTTGTAATACACGCCAACGATGTGATCTACTGCTAAATATATAAGGCAAGCTATATATTTTCATTTCAGGCACAAAACCTTCCATTGCGGCTGCAGATACTTTGGTTATCGCCAAACTGCCTATTTGTAATAGCTCAACCATTTCTCGCTCTGAGCCTAGTTGACCATTGGCATACAGTTTGAGCGACATTGTCCCTTTAGAGTAATGTGTAAGACGTTCAGATAAGTGAACAAGTGATTTATGAACAACATGCTCTGTATCTAATGTATGTCCAACTCTTAAAACATGGTCATTTTTTGATTGACCACAACCCGTCAAAAATAATATTGACAGCAAAAAACATATCAACTTAACCAAACTAAATACCACCTCAGAAACAACATGAGCTGACTAAATAGCCAGCTCAATTATTTATATAACTTATTCAAACATACAATAAGCCAATTATCTTAACTCATTCGGCATGTATTTATCCATGTCGTCATAATCTAAGTTTTCACCAGCCATACCCCAAATAAAAGAGTAGTTTGAAGTACCTGCCCCACTATGAATCGACCAAGCAGGTGAAATAACAGCTTGTTCATTGCCAGTCCAAATAAGGCGAGTTTCTTTAGGCTCTCCCATAAAGTGTGATACGGCTTGATCTTCAGACAAGTCAAAGTACAAATAAGCCTCCATGCGACGGTCATGTTGATGAGCTGGCATGGTATTCCACACACTACCGGGTTTTAAACAGGTCATGCCCATTTGTAATTGACAGGTTTCAACTACACCATTAATAATTAACTGGTAAATTGTACGTTCATTAGAGGTTTCCAGTGAACCTAGCTCTAACACATTAGCATCTTCACGAGTGATCTTTTTTGTTGGATAACTTTTATGCGCTGGGGCAGAGTTTAAGTAAAAGCGTGCAGGTGAGTTTTTATTTACACTCGTAAAAGTGACGAGTTTATTACCAGCACCAACATATAATGCTTCTTTGTTATTTAGAACGAACTCTTCACCATCAACAACTACAATCCCAGTGTCACCAACATTGATAATACCTAATTCACGACGGTCTAAAAAGTTTTGTGCTTTTAGTGGATCGATCGCGTTCAACGCTAGTGTATGATTAATTGGTACTACACCACCAACAATGTATCGTTCGTAATGGGTATACACCAATTTAATTTTGTCTTGCTGAAACAAATCTTCGGCTAAGAAGTTTTCACGCAATTGCTGGGTATTAAAGCTTTTAGCTTCGTTATGACCCACAGCATATCTATTTTCGTAATCAATACTCATAATTTTTCTCAATACTTCTCAGGTAAAAATAATTTTTATCTAGCTAACCAACCGCCATCTACAGCCAATACATGACCATTTACGTAATCACTTGCTTGCGTTGCAAGGAATGTTACCGCTCCAACTAGCTGCGAAGGTTCTCCCCACTGCCCGGCAGGTATTCTTTTTTCAATATCTTGATTTCTTTCAGGGTTATCTTGCAAAGCTTGGGTATTGTCGGTACGAAAGTATCCCGGAGCAATAGCATTAACCTGTAAGTTTGAAGCAGCCCATTCGTTGGCTAACGCTTTAGTTAAGCCAACAATTCCATGCTTACTTGCAGTATATGCAGGTACAGTAATTCCCCCTTGAAAAGACAACATAGAAGCAATATTAATAATTTTTCCTTGTTTACTTTTCAGCATTTCCTTGCCAACTAATTGGCACAATAAAAAGGCAGAATTTAAATTAACATCGATAACTTTATTCCATTCATCCAGAGGAAAATCAACAGCGGGGTGTCTAGCAATAGTCCCGCCATTATTAACCAGCACATCAATGCTATTTACTTGGTCATATGCTTGTTCAACTAATTTACGCACAGCTTCAGGTTGTGATAAATCAGCCGCTAAGCAATAGGCTTTTTGTCCATATTGCTCAATTAACTTAGCTGTTTCATCAGCTCCGCCGATGCGTGAACTACAGCAAATAACATCAGCTCCAGCTTGCGCAAGACCCACCGCTATTGCTTGGCCTAAACCTCTGCTTGCACCAGTTACTAGTGCTGTCTTTCCCTTAAGAGAAAAAATATTTTGAATAGAACCTGTTTCCATGTTCGTTGTCACCTACCAATTTATAAACTTACAACAAAGATATCAGTCTTCATGTTATCATACAAGTGAATGATTAAATATTTAATATATTAGTTTTAATTCTACATAGCTCTTTTATTATCTAGCTATTTAGTATGTATGCAAAATAATCTGTTCAAAGACTATTAACAATTACCACTTATATGATATCTTACAACAATTAACCCTTGATTAGTAAGAAAGGCGAGACTAATGAAAAACTTAAAAAATGCTCCTAAACTAATATTGCTAGCCTTAATACCCCTGTTAACTATCAGTTGCGCTCAACAAGGCAGCTCAGGTAATGAGTTAGTTGCTAAAAAGAATCAACAAGTAAAAGCTTACGCCAAGTTTGTTCCGATAAGAGAAGATGATTTTGCATGGGAAAATGATCTTGTTGCATTTCGCATGTATGGGCCTTCTTCTTTAGCTACTCCTACCAAAGCCGCAAGTGGTATTGATTGCTGGCTAAAACGTGTTAACTATTCTGTTATTGATAAATGGTATGACAATTATCAGCATAAAATTAGTTACCATACTGATTGGGGCGAAGGCCATGACCCTTATCATACTGGCACTTCTCGCGGCACTGGTGGAACGGCAATATGGATAGATGGGTCACCTTATCCAAGCGGTACTTTTAGAGCATCACGCATTATTGATAACAACCCAGAAAAAGTGATTTTTGAACTTGATTATATTTGGCAAACCAAACTAGGTGAGATATCTGAAACTAAGCAAATCAGCCTCGCGTTAGGATCACAGCTATTTGAGGTGACCTCAAGCTTTTTACTCAACGGTAAACCCGCAACAAACCTCAGCATCGCTATTGGGATAGCAACGCATGATGAAGCAGCAAAAGTAAGTTACAACAAAGACGCAGGTTGGATAGCTGCTTGGGAAGCTATTAAAGGTTATGACTTAGGTACAGGTGTTGTCGTTAACCCTGAAAATATTAGTAACATTGTTCATCGCCCATCTAGCGATAAAGATCAAAGTCATATCTGGTTAATCTCCCATACAAATGAAAAAGGAAAACTTCGTTATGCCGCAGGTTATGGCTGGCAACGTGCAGGAGTAATAACAACAGAAAATCAATGGCAGCAATATCTAAATAACTATTCGCTAAATTAAAAACAGGCATAGGTTGAGACCATAATGAAATGTACTACCTCGATTAAAAAGCAATTAACGCTATTTTTAACTATCATGCTAGCACCTGTATTCATGCTTGTAAGCATCAGTACGGTAGCAAAAACAGAGCAACCCAACATTGTTATTATCTATACAGACGACCTAGGTATTGGTGATGTTAGTGCTTATCAGATGGGTAAATTATCTACCCCAAATATCGACAGCATTGCTAATCAGGGTATTAAATTTACCAATGGCTATGCTACTGCCGCGACATGTACACCTAGTCGATTCTCGATACTTACAGGACAATATCCATGGCGTAAAGGGGCCGCTATTTTACCCGGTGATGCTCCCTTATTAATTGACCCAAGCAAACCAACATTGCCCAAAATGCTTAAAAAATCAGGTTATAAAACCGCGGTTATTGGTAAATGGCATTTAGGCCTAGGTAGTGGCCAAATTGATTGGAATAAGCATATACCACTCGGGCCAAACGAAGTGGGTTTCGATTATTCATACATCATGGCCGCGACAAATGACCGCGTGCCTAATGTTTATGTGAAAAATGGTGATGTCGTTGGCTTAGAAAAAAACGATCCATTGCAAATTAGTTATAAAAAGAATTTCGCTGGTGAACCAACAGGCATCGACAACCCTGAATTGTTAACGAATATGACTTTTAGTAATGGTCATTATCACAGCATTAACAATGGCATTTCACGCATTGGTTATCAAAAAGGCGGTAAAAAAGCTCAATGGATTGATGAAGAAATGTCTGATTTATTTCTAACTGAAGCTCAAAATTTTGTTAAAAAACATCAAACACAGCCTTTTTTCCTCTTTTACACCTTGCATCAACCCCATGTCCCTAGAGTGCCAAATCCACGTTTTGTTGGTAAGTCAGGGCAAGGAGCCCGTGGCGATGCCATTTTAGAAGCCGATTGGGCGATTGGTGAATTCTTATCAACACTCGATGAATTAGGCTTGTCAGACAATACCCTAGTTATTTTTTCATCTGATAATGGCCCTGTATTAGATGACGGATACAATGATGGCTCGGTAACTAAATTAGGTGAACATACCCCTTCAGGCAAGCTTCGAGGTGGAAAATACAGCTTATTTGATGCCGGTGCCCATATCCCATTTATGGTGCGTTGGACCAATAAAATAAAACCGGGAATTTCAGATGCTTTAGTATCACAGCACGACTTACTTTCTTCGTTGGCTAGCTTACTTGGCCAAGACATAGCGCAAAATTCTGACAGCTTAAACCTAATGGATACGCTATTAGGAAAATCAGATAAAGGCCGAAAATCACTGATTGTGCAAGCGCTAGGTGGACGAACCGCATATAGAGAAGATAATTGGATACTTATTCCGCCTTATTGGGGTGACGAAAAATTAGCAAAAGAAAATATAGAAACCGGTGCCTGTTCTTGTTATCAGCTATATAATTTAACAAAAGATCCTAAGCAAATAACAAACCTAGCAGATAAGTATCCAGAAAAAACCAAAGCGATGCATGAGAACTATCGTCGCATTATTGAAAGTGACAACAATTAAGGAACATGATGTGGCTACATTATAGATGGAGTGCTTTCGTGATCTCAACGATAGCAGTTCAATAAAGTATTAGTGGCAATAGCACATACCAATTTAGGATAAATACATGTCTAATAAAAAAACTTTAAAGCTATTCATCGCTTTGTTGGTTAGTTTAAGCTGCAATAGCCTAGTTTGGTCACAAACTAAATTGATATCAGCCGATAACCCACTATTTAATTATACTGGGCGTATCGACTTTTCAATGCCAAACTCTCCGCTACTTTCATGGCCAGGAAGCTCTATAGAAACCGTATTTACGGGTACAGAGCTAACCATTCATTTAGACGATCAACTGGGATTAAATTACTTTAATGTATTTATCGACAATGACTGGGAAAATCCTATTATCATAGAGTGTATAAAAGGACGTAAAAGTTATTTCATTACTGATGAGTTAGCAAGTGGCACACACACCCTAGCTATTTTTAAGCGTACAGAAGGTAAAGAAGGCGCTACACTCTTTAACGGTTTATCGCTATCTGCTTCGGGAGAAATTTTACCATCAAGCAAAAAGCTAACTCGAAAAATAGAATTTATTGGTGATTCAGTTACTAGTGGTCTTGGCAACGAGGCACCACTCACAGCAAATGACAAAATTAGAGCAGAAAAAAACAACTATTTTGCTTACGGTGCAATTACCGCCAGAGCATTAAATGCACAATATCATAGTACATCACACAGTGGTATTGGTATCATGGTTAGCTGGTTTGACTACACAATGCCAGAATATTTCACACAATTAAATGCTGTTGGTAAGAACAATTCGAAATGGGACTTTAATCAATGGCAACCGAATGTAGTTGTGATAAACCTTTTTCAAAATGATAGTTGGCTGGTCGAAAGTCGTTTAACACCAACCCCGACGGATCAAGAAAGAGTCATGGCTTATCACAACTTTTTAATTCAAGTAAGAGGTGCATACCCTCATGCCTATATTATTGCTACTTTAGGAAGTATGGACGCTGTAAAAGCAGGCTCTAAATGGCCTGGTTATATTAAAAAAGCGGTTGATAATATTAAAAAGCAAACAAATGATCATGCCATTACAACACTTTTTTTTGATTATACTGGATATGATAAACACCCCCGCATTATCCAACATCGTGCTAATGCAAATAAACTAACCATTTTTATAAAAAATAAACTTAACTGGTAATGACAAATAGACAGACACTCAATGGCTTACCATGCTTTAACGAACACTCATCAAGCCAATACCTAATACTTTCTATTTAAAATTAAATTTGAGTTCATTAGCCAACGAAGTAGCCAACGAAGTAGCCAACGAAGTAGCCAACGAAGTAGCCAAGCTTACTTTAGATGATAACAACGGCATTAAACAGTTGTGGTAATAAAAAAATAGCGATGGGCATATTATTCATTTTTAGAAAGCATTACTGAAAGGTACGTAACCTTCAATCCAAGTAATAAGTCCCGCCATATATAGGGCTTACTATTATCAGTACCTTCAGTTTAATTTTACAAATCCACCTTCCTATAACGCCTTAAGTATTAATAAACATTTAGTCTATGAGGTGTGAAAACTTCTAATAAACATACATTAAGCCTATATCATTCAAATAATACGCTTCATAAAGCGTTATAAGTTCGAAGCTAAAAAATACAAATTTTAATATCTTGCTCATGCACAGATATTAATATAATCTTATATGCTTATATGATAAGTTGTTTTTTTAACCACTATAAAAAATAACTAAACATATAAACCAAGCTGTTACCAATAACAAAACATAAAACAACTTCCTTGCTATCAGGGAAGACAATTTGGGGACAAGATATGAAGAACTTACTTCGACAAGTATCAATACCAAAGATATTTGCGAGCAATACAATCAGAGTAGTAACGCCCATAGTCGCAGGTGCCTTCTTGCTGGCATCAAACTCATCTTTTGCGCAATGCACTATCGATACAAATAAGTTTAATGGCTTTACTAAAATCGGTGATGTAGGACTAACACAAGTAACCAATGATGGTGACAATACTGACGGCGCAAACGATGGAGCACTGTTAGTAAATGGCACATCAAAAGTAGTCGGTCAAGGGGGGGCATACGCCTTTGAGTGTGACCTAAGCGACGGAGAAACCTTAGCCATAGCGAGTCATGTTTATAATCCTAACGCCTCTTATGTAAAACTCAGAGTCGCCTTGCACAACACAACCGATGATGTGGAATTAGCAACAACGCCAGATTTAGCCTTATCTTCATCGGTGCCTGTGCGCAATTATGCTTTATCTTACGATGTTCAAAACACCGATTTAACTGATACGTTAGAACTACGCTACATTCGCGTTGACGATGGCAACGAAGCGCGTGATTTTGCTGTAGACAATGCCTCAATCAATGGCCAAGCATTATTAATGAAAGCTTATGTGCCACCACCTATGCCAACATGTTTTGTTGACCCTCAAAATCAATTTGGTTTTGCACCAATAGGCGATATTGCATTATTAGACGTCAATGATGATGAAGATAATACTGATGGTGTTGGTGATGGTGCAATACTGTTTAATGGCCAATCAAAGGTTGTTGGCCAAGGCGGATCCTATTCTTTCGATTGTCCTATGACCGCTGGAGAAACATTGGCAATATCCAGCTATGTTTATAATCCAAAAGTTTCGTATGTTAAGCTAAAAGTTGCACTGCACAATGTGACTGACGATATTGAGCTAGCGGCATCACCAGCCGTAGCAATTAAGCCAACCAACCCTGTATTTGACTTTAGCTTTAACTACACAACTCAAAATACTGATGAAGGTGATGAGCTAGAGATAAGATATATTCGTACCGATGATGGTAATACAGCACGTGATTTTGCTGTTGATAATATCAGTATTAATGATTCAACATTAAATCTCGTTAAAGCACCACCACCACCTAACCCAGCTTGTACTATGCCAATTGACTTTAATACGGATATTCCATTAACAGCTGCAACGACTGAGCAAACTGCTCAGATAGATAAGGTTTATCAAACCTTATCTGATATTTATATTGGCACTGATGAAACCGTCGACTTTGATCAACTAGAACTTGAATTAAGCGAAGCATTAACCGCCTATGACAATTTAAATATTGTAATCTCAGAGGGTGAAATTCTGGGCGAAACCATTTCTTATGGCGCGGCGGGTAAAATTCTTAAATCTTTTGCTCAGCATTTAAAGCTTGTTGCACCAGCAGATACTGCCATTGCTGAAAAAGCATCAAACCTTGTTTGGCTAGTATCACAAAAGCTTTGTTCGCTTGATATCACCAGAGAACACAACGCCTATGGATACCGAGTATTTGCAAGACACACAATCCACTTGAAAGATCACTTATCTGACAGTGTCAAAGATCGATTTGGTTACACACTATCAGTGCAATCTGAAGACTTTGCAAATTTCTGGGGCGAATATACATTAGGCAAAGGTTACAACACTGACTGGATGTACAATATGGGCGATACCATTGCCTTGTTTGGTTTATGGAAAGGTGTCACCACTGACGATGAACGCGTGCAATGGTTAAAGGCCGCCAAACGTTACATTGAACGCTTCCTAGTTTATTCTGATGCAACCAGTGACGGTATTAAACCTGACGGCTCAGGTTTTCATCATTGGACCGCTTACGATGGTTATATGTATTCATTGGGCAATGTCGTTAATATTATTTCTGCCTTAGATGATACCGACTTCCAAATAGACGCTGACTCATATTTACGCTTAAGAAATGCTATTTATGCACAACGTATGAAAAGTAATGACATCGGCAATATGGCATTATCTACCGTTGGCAGAAACCCGCACCTTAAAAGAATTTCAACCGAACCAGAGCACGTTAAAAGATTGGCTATTAGTGGTGGTAAAATTCTAGGTCTTGAAAGTGCTGACCCTGTATTAGCTGGCTACTACAACCGTACTATAGGTGTTGAAGACGACTTTAACTATGATGAAGTTGCCAAGTTCGAAAACGGTTTTTTCCAGTTTAATCACGGTAATGCTGGCGTATTAAGACACCGCAGCAAAAAAGGCGACTGGTTAGCTGTTATGAATGGCTTTACCGACAATATGTGGGGCAGTGAACTGTATGTTGATAGCAATCGATATGGTCGTTATCAAAGCTATGGTGCCTTAGAAATTATTTATCCGGGCGATCATAGTGTCGGTAATAATGGTTATGATGCCACAACTTGGAACTGGAACTATAATCCAGGAGCCACAAGCATAGTACTTCCTTGGGACAAACTTCACGGCGAAAAATCACGCATCGATGAACGTCAACAAAAACGTTTTGCTGGTAGTTTAGCATTTGAAAATAAAGGCAAAAAACGTGGTGTGCTTGAAGAAACTCATGGAAAATACGGCATATTTGCTATGGACTTCCAAGAACGTGAATATGGTGGTGGCTTTGGTGTTAGTTATGGCCCTAATACCCATAACACTAGCTTCACCTTTAAGAAGTCTAACTTTGCCTTTAAAAACATGATTGTGTCTTTAGGTTCAAATATCACTAACAATGATATAAATCACCCCACAGTAACCACTTTATACCAACGTTTAGCTACTGATGATAGTAGCGTTATTGTTGATAAAAACGAGTACGGTGAGCTTAGTACAACAAGCTTTTCTGATAATGAAAGTCATTGGCTTATTGATGATTACCAAACTGGCTTTTATCTTGCTGCTGGCAGCGGCGAATTAAAAGTATGGAAAGGTAACCAACAAACGCCAAACAGAAACCAAACTTGGCCTGCCGATATTTCACAAAACCCTATTGGCCAATACACAATTGGTTACCTTGATCACGGCACCGCGCCTGACAATAACGGTTATGAATACGTAACGTTACCGAATGCTGATGTTGGTAAAATGAAAACACTAGCTAAGCACAAGCCGTATGTAGTTCATGAAAAAACATCGCAACGACACGTAATTGAGCATTTAGGCAAGAATATTTGGGGCTATGCATTATTTGAAGCCGTTAGCAATTTGTCGCACACCAATGGACTGCTAAAAGCGAGCGACACTTCTAGCTTAGTTATGCTTAAACACGCTAATCGAAACAAAGTCAGTTTATCAGTTACCAATCCCGATATAGGTTTTACGCACAGAGGACTTGAACCCGTTGCTCCAAGAAAAGTGATCTTAACTTTACATGGTAACTGGTCAATCAAGGAACAACACCCACGCGCTACGTTAATTAGCGCAGATAACACAGAAACAGTGATCGAATTTACCATTGTTGATGGCTTACCTGTGGAACTTAAACTAAGAGCTGTTAAATAGAAAGCTCATAGGTTAATATAATTAACGGCATTCAATACTTTATTGAATGCCGTTTTTTTTTCTGTTGCATCAATATTCCAATGAGCATAAACCTAAATTGAGATTAGTTACACTCATCCTTTGGAATAAAACATCACTATCAATAGCACTTTCGCTTAAAAGAGCAACCCAGAACAGGTAGACCTTGTAATCTGACAGCAGAGCAACTTGAGTTGATAACACAGCAACAATCCATTGAATTGACCTTGAATAAAGCGATATTAGGGCTCCATTCAAGTACCAATGCAACCTACTTAGGCTTAGTATTGCGAACGTTGGTTTAATGAAGATGTTTGTAGAAGTACCTGGGTGATAAGGCTTCTTTCAGCCTATCGGGTTTGCCAGCTTTGCAGGGCAAAAAAACAAAAAGCGGACAAGCATAGATAGTCCGCTTTCATAAGAAATTGATTAGCTTTAGCTGTCTATCTTGGCTAACGTCACCTTAAATAACTTAAACGATGCTAAATCATCGCCAAACTCTTTAAAGCGAAAGTTCAATTGCTCATGTTTCTGGTTAATGACCGCGGGAATATTAAAACTAACCGTTTGTATTTGGCCTGAGTCATTACAAGCTAAGGCTTTTTCCATTGACTTATCTAAAGTCCAATTAGCTAATTTGGTTTGAAATTCACCAATCCCAGCAAAACCTTGGCCTTGACAAGCATAGCTAACACTTACTTGGTAAATGCCTTCAATCGTGCCATAGGGATACCACCATAATTCACTTTCAAAATTAACCGACTCACGCTCAAAACCCTGCTTCGTAATATCAACAAAGTTTGAAACACTGTTCGACTGCCAATCAAAAATCATTTCAGGGCCGCGAAAACGTGCTGCCCACGCATATAAATCAACATTGTCAGGACGCATAGAATAATGCTGATTAGGACTCACATTAACGCTACTATCTGCTAGTGTTAACTCAATAACATCAACATGATCGACCAAACTGGCTTTTGGCAATTCAACGACTAATTGTTCACCTTCTTGTTGATAAGCCACTTTACCGTAGCCTAGTAAGTTTGCCGCTTTAACTTTGGTTTTTAAGCCTGTTAAGCGAAAATTAGCATCTTGTTGACGTAATAAATGTAAATACAATTTGTCGTCTTTAGTCGTACAGCGCCAATCAACATTATGATAATAAAATGGGCACGCATCCGTACCATAAATGGCATCACCGTTAATATTCATCCAGCGACCAATATCTTTTAATACCACTCGACTTGATTCTGGCACCACACCATCACCCGTCGGGCCTATATTAAGTAAGTAGTTACCGCCTTTTGAAACGATATCAACCAGCTTAGCAATTAAGTCTTTAGGTTCACGCCAGTGTTCATCGTCTTTTTTATAACCCCAAGAATGATTAATAGTCGCGGGAACTTCCCACTTTTCATTGCTGCGCACCTGCAAAGGAATTGCGTTATCACCAGTTTGTTCAAAATCGCCAAGGCCGTGACCAATACGGCTATTGATCACCGCCTGCGGTTGTAATTGTTTGACCCTATCGCGCAGTGAAGACGCTTGCGATTTCGACAATGAACCTGGGGTGTCAAACCACACCAGTCCTAAATCGCCATAACCCTTCAAAAGTTCATCTATTTGAGGCAAGGCTTTGTTATCAATATAATGCTGAGGTTGTCGTTTATTAACATCGAAGTCCCAATCATTACCACGAGCATTAGCGTCAGCCCAGTCTTGATCTTGTGAATAGTAAAAACCAAACTTTATATCTCGTTTGCGAGCGGAATTCGCCAGAGCAGACATAGGATCTTTGCCATAAGGTGTTTGTTTTACAATGTTATAGTCAGATACTTTACTGTTATACATGGCAAAACCGTCATGGTGCTTAGAGGTGATCACCATATACTTCATACCTGCATCTTGTGCCAACTGCGCCCAATCATCCGCGTCATAATGACTCGCCATAAATCCCTTCGCTAACTGGACGTAATCTTTGACTGGAATTTGCATGCGATGTTGGATCCACTCAGAAATACCACGAATTTTTTTACCTTGATATTCACCACCAGCAACCGAATAAATTCCCCAATGAATAAACATACCAAATTTACGGTGGTCATAGTCTGCTAACGACTCCTTACTATACTCATTAGCCATCAGTGAACTACTTGATAAAGTAGTGCACACTAAAAAGGCCAACGCACTTTTTCGATAGGTTTTCATTTATTTTCCTTAAGTAATGTTTAGATCTCAGATTGAACCAATAGTTAGTTAGTTAGTTAGTTAGTTAGTTAGTTAGTTAGTTAGTTAGTTAGTTAGTTAGTTAGTTAGTTAGTTAGAAAAGGTAAAGGAGCCGATGAATGGAAAATAGCTCGCACCATAAAAAAAGCCCCATAGCGGATTTAACCATGATAGGGCTACAGGGAATTTGTTATTTGGCTTTAACTACTTATCAAGCATACGATAAATCTCAGTGCCCGTTAGCAAAAAACCACTAGTACCGTATATCTGAGTATCATTACCACTAACGTTATCGGGCGCATTACCGATTTGCTGTACCCAACCCAATTTTCCATCAAGTTGGACAGCACCAATTAATGCAGACCACGCTTTAGTGATTACCGGTAAATACTGTTCTTTATCAAGTAAGCCTTGGTTTACTCCTGAAGCATACGCATACGCAATGAGTCCTGTACCACTCGATTCTTTAAAAGGCTTTGATTCAGGTGCTAATACAGATGGACGCCAAAAACCATCGCTTTGTTGGGCGCTTGCTAAACGGGCCATCACCTTTTTAAAGATGTCTTCATAGTCACTACGTTGTGGATGATTTTTTGGCACATTTTCCAAAATACGTGCTAGCCCGGCAACAACCCAACCAACACCACGTGCCCAAATTACTTTTTGCCCATTATCTTCACGACGGTCAAAAAAGCGGGTATCACGAAAAAATAAATGGTCTTCTTTATCCCACAACAAATTGGCAGTTTCCCAAAACTCTTTATTTGCAAAATTAAAGTAATCTTTTTCACCGGTTACTTTGGCAAGGTGCATCCAAACAGGAGGTCCCATAAATAGCGCATCAGCCCAGCACCAACGACTTTTACAAGGTACTATGCTAAATTCACGGCCTTCAAATTCATCAAAAGGTAATTCGTTGTGATCTTGATCTGCTTTGGTATCTACTTGTATTTTTTTAAAATATAGATCGGTTGTCGAAGGAGAGTTTAGAATAATATTAAAAATGGTTTTAAGTGGTATAAGCATTTCAGGATCTTGATACTTATCATATAAATCTAAATATAGCTGACCAATGGCATAGTCATCTGCATTATAAATTCGCGGAGCAAACAAATATTTATTGCGCTTGCCAATATCATATAGTTTACGAAAATAGCTTTCATCGCCTTGTTTATCCGCCAATATAGCCCATTTCGCCATACCAACATGAAAAGAACCGTAAACCCAACCTTGAGGGTGACTATCGGCTTCTGTTGGCCCCATATAAGCACCATCCTCATAACCTTCAAATAGATTAGTCTTAGGATTAAATTGCTGCCATTGCCAATCAGAAACAAACTTCATCGCTTGGTAGACATCTTTTTTATTCATAGCATCAGAAAGCTCAGCATCATTGGCGCTTGCACTTGCAGATATGGCGCTGATAGTTACCACGGCTAAAGTGATAAATTTCTTAATTTTCTTGAGGTGTATTTTACTGAAGTATGTTTTATTCAAGTACATGGTTATCCTTAATCAAATGTTTCTAAGTAAACCTACCACGCCTAAATAAAACTAAGCGTTATAAAGTTATCATGTGAAACAGAGTAATAATCATTGGTTATCATATAAGCATACAAGTATTAAAATAATTACACAATAGCTAATGTTGATTATTATAGAATGCTAAAAAGTGCCATATTCTTGTAGAGCTAGATATTTAAAATAAAACATGTATGATATCTTACAACACATAATATTGCACAACATAGTTGGGAAAAAAAATGCAAAAACATGCAGTAAAATCACTAATTATTAGTACGTTACTTATGTTGACGATAACAAGTTCATTAGCAAATCCTCCACAAAAGCCTGCGGTAGAGTCTTTCGAAAATAACGCTATAGTCGATAAATACCATTACAGTAACGGTAGTAAAATTTCGATATCAAATAAACATTATAAGTTTGGACAAAACTCTTTACTCTGGCAATGGCAAGGGCAAAGTTCATTAAGCACGCAACACTTTCGTTTATTGACTCACAGCCAAAGTCCATTGAAATACGGCAAGCACTTTCCTGCAAGCCCAACACTAGCTATCTCCTTATATAGTGAAAAGAAACAATCAACCACACTACAAGTAAGCTTTGATAAAAACGATGGAAAAGAAGATAACAAAACAGTATGGTTTGATTTTCCGTTAGATTTTTCTGGCTGGCGTACTGTTTGGTTACCTTTTTATGAAATGAACGGCGATGCACCGAAAAAAAATGCCCCTGTTAGTTATGACACCTTCACCATCAGTAGTAGCGGCAATGGGAAAGTATATATTGATGATATCGTTTTCTCACAATTTCAAGATGACCGTCACCCCTACCCTAGCCGGCAAACTCCATTTATACAGCAAGAAAAACAAGATACGGCTAGCGACCATTGGATGCCACTGCTTAGCGATTTACAACGGATAAACAAGCTATCGATTTCCCCTTTGGAAAATGGTGATGTAACACAGCTTAGCGCCATTGAAGAAAAAATTACTACATTATTAGATAAGGGATCATCTACGCATAAAAACTTCCCCTCATTAAAGCACGATTTTACACAGCTTGGCTTGGTTGATAATGGCAAAACTATACAAGGTCCGCCGCTAACTTACGCACAATCACAATTCTATTTTAATAAAGGACAACAAGGTGAGAAACGACATACACCGTTAAGAGATTTTGGTAGGTTATTAAAAAGGCTTGCGCAATACTATGTCGACGATTCACAACAGCACAAAGTAGACATTGAAAAAATGTTTATCCAAGCGGCACGATATTATTTAGATCAAGGTTGGCAATCAGGTACATCAATGGGTACCTTACACCACATCGGTTATAGTACCCGTGAGCTTACCGAAGCTTTTTACTTGATGCGTAAACCTTTGCAAAAAGCGGGCATCCTTAACGAGATTGGCGAAAGTCTACAATGGATATTCAACCTTGGTAAGCTCTTAGGTGAAAAAGAAAGCTTTCACGCCAATATCGATTACATGAATACTCAGTCGTTTTATCATTTATTAATCATATTTTTAAGCAATGATCGCGCTATGCAAGTGTCTTTGTTACAGAATTTCTCCAATTATATTTCTATTATTTTAGCGCAAGATGATAGCCTCGGAGTATTTAAAATAGACGGTACCGCATGGCATCACGGAGGGCATTATCCTGCTTATGCTTTAGGCGCTTTTGAAAAAATACCACAGCTCATTTATATATTATCAGGTAGTCGTTTTAAAATAGGTACTGCTGGCCATGCCAATTTTAAGAAGGCCTTTTTAGCGAGTCGTATTTACAGTCAACCGTTTGATTTTGGCTTTGGTAATGCCGGTCGACATCCTTTTGATGGCTCATTTTCGGGCTTACAACAACAATATTTACAACTCGCTATGGCGGGAGATCCACAACATATTGAGCCAATAGATAAAGACGTCGCATCCGCTTATTTACGATTGTGGGGTGACGAAGATCAAGCTAATCGCGCGTTATTCAAACAACACAGTATTACTGCTGAAAACTTAACGGGTTATTACAGCTTCCCTTATGCAGCAACAGCTGTACACCGAAAAAAAGACTGGGCTGCACTAATTAAAGGTTATAGTAAATATGTTTGGGCATCTGAAATTTATGTCGCCTCTAACCGTTATGGTCGTTACCCTGCCAATGGCACCGTACAATTGCTTAATGAATTAGGTGAACAAGGCAGTGGCTTTAATCAAAAGGGTTGGGATTGGAATCGCTTTCCAGCCGCTACTGTCATTAACCTCCCTATTGAACATTTAGAAACGACTAAACCTTTATTAATGTTTCGTTCAAATGAATCATTTGTTGGCAGTGTACAGCTCAATAACAATGGTCTATTTTCCATGCAGCTTGATGAAAGCCAAGGCTTTAATCATGAAGGAAATAGTAAAGAAGAATCAATCCTAACCGGTGAACTAAAAGCCAAAAAATCGGTATTTTCCTTTAATAATAAACTCGTTTTTATTGGCACAGATATCAATAGCAGCGATACTAAAAACCCTGTACAAACAAATTTATTTCAATCTTATTTAACTGAGCAAGATCAACCTCTAGCAACATCGCTGTCAGGAATAGTCACTGAGTTTCCTTATCAAGCAACGCTGCAATTAATAAAACCTAATAATACGCAAGCAGCTGATACTGAGGGACATTTACCAAATAATTGGCTGATTGATCCCTACGGTAATGGCTATCATCTATTATCAGCGAGTCATGTAACCATCAGCCGAAAGCATCAAACTTCTTTCCATAATAAATACTCATTACATAGTGGAAAAATGCATCCCAAAGGAAAAGGTGCAACTACAACCGAAGGAGACTTTGCCAGTGCGTGGTTAGATCATGGTACAGCACCTGATAACGGCGCTTATCAATACGTTGTTTATCCTTTTATCAGTAAAACGATGAACGAAGCAGAGATTAGCAACTTTGCGAAAATGACAAGCTCTAAGCCGAGCTTTCAAATACTGCAGGCAAATAGCCATGCACATATAGTCACTGATCACATAACTAAAACCACTGGTTATGCACTTTTTTCAGCAAAAGAGTCTCTAAAACACGGTTTATTATCCGCAACTTCAGCCCCCGCCTTAATTATGATTCAGAAACTTGAAGAGAAAAAGGCAACTTTGAGTGTGGTACAACCCGATCTTAACTTTGCCCAGCTAAAACCTATTGATGGTTATAGTCGACCAGTCACCTTAACGTTAACACTTAAAGGTGAATGGAAAACACCAAAAAACATGAAGGTAATATCGGTCAATTACTCTCAAGGAAATACTGAAATCACTTTAAATTGCCAACATGGTTTATCTACAGAAGTTGAGTTATACCATAGAGGTTGAATAAGTCAGCACTTAAGCAGAGAAGTCTCATCACAATAGTTGATGAGACTTAATAAAAGCTACAGAGCAAATGTTTAAAGCCTCTGTTAAAAAACTTAAGATAACAGTTTGTCAAGATTATTCTTGCTATGTTTACAAATGACTACTTACTAATAATGCGGTGTTTTAGAATCATAATAACCAGTGATTAACGTTTTAAGCCCCTCAATAATTGAATGTAAAAACAATATTTACAAAATTAAAGCGTAGCACTATTAACAAGCTACTATTTCAACGTAGAAACGGTAAAATTTCGGTAAGTTGCAGATTTTCTCCACATTTGACGTAGTCCGATACGCCCCTCTTTTACTAAAGGAAACTTAGAGGTATTCCAAGAAAATAAACGACTTTTCTTATTATCATTAGTAACTTGCATAAACAGATTATGCTGCTTTTTTATGACTATAATATGATACGTTTTATTAGGTACAAAAAATCCAGAGGTAAATACATCACCTTCAATAACTGTATCGGTCCTAAAAACTTCCCCTTCTTTAACAGGGTAGCGTCGGGCCCTAATATAATCTTTATCAACCCCAATATCGTCTTTACCATAAGAAGCATAACTAATGTGTAGCAAGTTCATATGGTTAAAATATGTTTTCATATAAGGAATATTTCTCAACTCGCGCCATTGACTAATATCTTTGTGATAAATACCATCGTCAACACCTGTTGCTTGCACATAAAGCATGGTTGCCCATTTATTTTCAGTATCTAAACGGGTGAAATCATATTCAATTTTTATATCGCCAACAAAACTTTGTTTTGTCCACAGCACTGCATGATGACTAGGAGCCATTTCTAATTCACCCGTTGTAAAGGTCATGCCATTTTCTGAATGAGTAATGTTCGACTCTTTCCCATCTAAAAACCATTTCTCTTGCCAGTTGCGACTGCCATTATCATAAAATTGTTGTTGCCAAAATTCTGCTTCATTGAGCTCGGTAAACGTAGTTTTAGAGTTTAATGCTTTGACCCCTATACGTGTTTCACTCATGGCTTTAGGTACACATGCACTTAGATGAGTAAGCGATAAGGTTACAATAATATACAACATGTTTTTCATAGAAATACCTCTGTATTAAACAACGAAAATGAGAAATTACTAGCCTTCACTTTCTATTGAAAAATGGTGTTAACTTCTGAACTCAAAATTATTTGTTTGTTTGTTTGTTTGTTTGTAAAAATTGCCATCAAATTTTATCGATGACAATCTATTTCATTGATAGGGAATAGTGACACATTACTATTAAGCGAAGGTAGAGAAGCACTAGGGTGGTCAATAGACTGCAACCAACAAGCTAACTCTGTAATTAATAGCACTCTGTCCTTTTTTGGAATATCTTTCAGTTTGAGGTTACTCACCTGATAAGGATCTTTTACATTGTCATATAATGCAAATAACTGACCTGACTTGTTAAGCGCATAAGTATATTGTGCTGTCCTCACACCTAGCTCTCCTTCTTTTCCATAATATAAACTTGATATAGGGCGATTGACATTGGTACTTTTGAGATCAAGTAATAATGCAGAATAATCGACACCATCTATATTATCTGGCGTTTTATCTCCTAACTTTAACAAGCCTAAAAGTGTTGGCATAACATCTGGAATACCAAACATAAGGTCATCAATTCGGTGCGGCAACTTACTTGGGTACTTTAAAATGAAAGGGATAGATAACGACTCTTCCTGAACAATATTTTTGCTCATTTTTCCGTGACTTCCCATCATTTCACCATGATCTGCGGTAAAGATCACAATTGTATTTCCTTCCAAGCCTTGAGATTTTAGCGTTGTTAATACACGACCAATCTCTCGATCAATCAAAGTGATCATTGAAAAATGATACCTGACAAACTTCTCTGCTGTTTTCACGTCAACGTTAGGACGGTTCAGCAACTTTATGATGGGTTTACCTTTGTAATAAGTGTCATAAATTTGTTCGTCGGTATCGTCTAAACTCTCATATGGCCCATGAGGAGGATCCATTGTCCATAGAATGGAAAACGGTTTTGCTCCATCTCGTTGTTGGCGATTATTTTTTAGGTATTCAATGATTCTATCCGCTTGGCCCACTGCAGAATAAATGCCGTTGGTGTGTACTTGCCCATCTTTTTTTCCTGCCACAGTGGCAGGGTCATTTGAGTATATCAGTGGGTTTTTGTGAACATGAGATAAATTTTGAAACCAATATTCAATACCATGTCGACTTTGACCTGGTGGAATGTAGGTATCAAAATCAGTTTGCTGTATATAGTGTCCTCCAGGTGCATTTTCCGTACCTTGGTAATTACCCTGTTGATCAAATAAAGGTTTATTCACATGCCAATGTGCTTTGCCGAATAATGCCGTGTTGTAACCTTGTTCAAACAGCACATTAGTCAGAGTTTTTATCTCAGGTTTGAGTCCGGCCAGTCGACCTCTATGAGTATTTTGTTCAACACCATTTTTATTGGGGTACATACCCGACATCAACATAGCGCGAAACGGGCTGCATAATGGGTAATTAGATATTGCTTGATTAAATACAACGCCTTCAGCCGCTAGTTGGTCAAGATTCGGCGTAAAAACAGGATCACTAACGCCATTAAGCGCTCCTTTATATTCTGGCTGACTCCAAAAACCCAAGCCAGCTCTACGCATTTGATCAGCCACAATGATAATTACGTTAGTTTTATCTTGAATTTTAACCGGTTCTGCATAACTTGAAGAAATGGATAAAATCAACACCAATACGTATAATAAATGATACTTTATTTCATTAAAATTTTTCATTTTCTTTCAACCTCAAAACTATCCTTTAACAATTGCCACTGTTGAAGTGCCTCAATAAGCCAAGTGGGTGTTTCACCTAGTCTATGTAGCTAATAACAGTGCTAAGCAGATAAAAATTAATAGTTTAAATTACAAACTTAAAAATAAGACATCAGTCTTCATACAAGTATACATTTATTGAAATAGTTAACAAGCCTCATAAAGTGTATTTCCTGAACAATCATTGTTCATATCTTTAAACATAATGGTATGAAACCACTTTCATCACGGTATAAACCAATTCAACAAACCATTTAACCATCTGATTTAAATAATTAAAATACCAACACTAGGATTGTAAAAATATTATCTTTAAATAAAACGCATTAAGTTGTATGATGTCATACAAGATAAATCGATTTAGTGTAAATATGCAATACTTTCAAAGTGTCTTTTTAATAATACTTATCAGCTGCGTTCCATTTTCCGCTTGGTCAAATCAACCACGGTTAAATTCCTTTGAAGAAAAGCCAACTACACTAGAATATTCTCCTTCCAGTACCATCAGCCTTTCTAATAAGAAATTCAAAGCCGGCGAAAAGTCTTTAAAATGGCAATTCAAATCAAGTGATTCTTTACAATTCAAGCAAAAAATTGGCTATCAATCCTTTGATTCAAATAGTAAATCAAAATTACGCCATATCTTTATGACCTGGATTTATAACCCTAAAGCTATTGATGATACATTACGATTTGAGTTTTCTACTCAAACTAAAATAAATACTCATTTTGAAATGGGGCTAAATTTTACTGGTTGGCGCTCTATTGCGGTGCCTTTTGATAGTGATATGCAAGGCTCTCCTGATATCAAAATGGATCAATTAATTATTACTGCGCCAAATGTTGCCGGCACCATTTACTTTGACCTAATGGCCTTAAGTATACCCGTTGATCCGCGTTGGCCAACGCCCGATTATCAAGTACCTTTTGTTAATAAAACCATTGCTGAACGAGCCAATGCTCACTGGGGTGCACTTTTACAATACGATACTTGGCAACAATCTTTTGAGCAAGGTGTACAGCTTAAAGCAAGTAAAACCGAACTTTTAGCAAGCCAAGAGATCATCAAACGCATTGATAAAGATATTCTTAAAAATGCAGAGGAAACTAATAAAAATAGAGTTAAGGCATTATTAAAAAAAGGTAGGAAACTCGCATACCTTGACAATGATCAGCTAAAGTCAGTGCAAATGTGGCAACTATTGCAAGTATATAAAAATGCTGACATCAACAAAAAAACTCTTAAGCATATTGAACTAAGTACTATGCGCTTTGATAAAGTTGGTAAGCACTTATTGAAGTTGGCCATTGCCCATAGAAAAATTAATGAACAAAACTTTAAAGATCAACTAGCAGAACAATTCTACATGCTAGTTAAACAAATGCATGAACATGGTTATATCCGTGGTAGCGCTACCGGTATTATGCATCATCAAGGTTATATAATGGGGGATTGGAGCAAAGCCTTATTTCTTGGCCGCGATATGTTAAAAGATCAATACCAAAATGCACAACAAGCAATTGCATGGTTATCAGGTTTGGGGCGAATATTTAAGGCAGAACAAGATAATATCGGCTTTAATGTCGATGTTATGAATACTTTTTTACCGGGTATGTTAATGAGCATACTTATGGAAGCTGATCATAATAAAAAGGTAGCTTATTTACGCAGCTTAAGTCAGTGGATGTCGTTTTCAATGACTGCCACTAAAGGTCTAGGTGGCGGCATTCAAAATGATGGCTCATTTTTTCATCACTCTCAACATTATGTTGCTTATGGCAATGGTGGTTTAAATGGTCTATCCCCTGTTGTTTATTATATTAGTAATACCCCCTTTGCAATAACGGATAAAGCTTATCAGCATTTAAAAAAATCTATTTTAATGACACGAATATTTTCAAACGGTTTGAAAGTGCCTATGAGTCTTTCAGGTCGCCATCCTGAAGAATACGTGAATATCACACTAAGCCCGTTTATTTATTTGACCTTAATGGGAGATAAAGACATAGCCAGTGCATATTTACGGTTAATAGACGTTGAGCCTGAGCGAGTAGCGTTAATTCAAGAGAAAATGGCTATAACACCTGAAAAATCCCCTAATGGTAGTTGGGTAATGAACTACTCTAATTTAGCAATACATCGACAAGATGAATGGTTAGCAACTATTAGAGGCTTTAGTCGTTATCTCGTTGGCAATGAGACTTATATGAATGCAAATCATTATGGACGCTACTCAAAATATGGTCATCTTGAAATATTACCTTCATCAACAGTAGATTCTGGCTTTAGTGAGCCTGGCTGGGATTGGAATCGTTGGTCAGGTACCACGACAGAGCATCTGCCATTTAAGAAGCTACAAGCTAATATAACGCAAGTAGATGAGTATTCAGGTGTAGAGGAAATGCTGCTTGCTGATGAAAGTTATTCTGGAGCTACACAGCTAAATAATCAATCCGCAGTATTTGCAATGAAATTACATGGTCATGCTAAATACAAAAGTGATTTACGTGCCAGAAAGTCAGTTTTCTTCTTTGATAATAGAATTATTGCTTTAGGTTCAAACATCAATAGTACAAGTACTTACCCAACAGAAACCACTTTATTTCAGCAAGTTCTATCCTCCGCTAATACTAAGACTTATGAAAACGGTCTGGCTTTGCGGGGCTTACAAACAGAAAAAACACAAGCATTAACCAAACCTTCATATTATATGGATACTCGGAATAATGCCTATTTCATTGCTGAAAATCAGACCGTAAAGCTTCTAAGGCAGTCGCAAAAATCTTTTGAAAATGAACATAAAAAACCAACAGAAGGACAATTTGCTACTTTGTTAATTGATCATGGTAAAGCACCAACAGAATCACAATATCAATATGCTGTTTTGATCAACACCAACATTAATCAGAGTGAAAAGTTTAACCAAGCGCTACAAAGTGAGCAGCCTCCTTTTACCGTTGTCAGAAAAGACCGTTATGCTCACATTGTCAAAGATTCAATCACAAAAACAACTGGTTATGCGTTATTTGAGCCTGTTAACTCATTGGAAGATAACCTAATCCATGCAGTTGACACTGCAGCTATCCTGATGAGCAAACAGCAAAATGGTATTTTGCACTTATCAGTAACTAATCCAGATATTAACCTTTATCAAGGTCAAGAAAGTGATCAACTTGATGAGCAAGGTTTACAAAAAGAAGTGAGTATATATTCAAGAAAGTGGCGTTACCAGCCTCCCATACCGAGTCAAGTGGCTATTACTTTGCACGGCCAGTGGACAGGGGCAGGAACAAACTATCAAGTGAGATCACTAAATAATAATCAAACCTTAGTGCTAGTCAACACTGTTGCTGGTGCTCCAGTACAATTAACACTTTCGAGAGGCGAATAAATGAAATTATCAAGACGCTCTTTTTTACAAATTTCCGGAGCCGCTGCTGTTCTTAGTGGAACTACTTTAACAGGCTGTTCCAGCAAAGAATCACCACCTAATGTACTTTTTATATCTGTTGATGATTTGAATGATTGGATAGGTGCACTCAAAGGACATCCTCAAGCGCGTACCCCTAATATAGATAAGCTTATGAATAGTGGCACTAATTTTACTAGCGCTCACTGTTGTGCACCAGTTTGCTCAGCCTCTCGCAACTCATTATTGACGGGATTAAAGCCAAGCACCACTGGTTGGTATACCAATGCAAAGTTTCAAGAAACAGCTGATGAATTACTAGGAGATACACCTACCCTGCCTGAGCATTTTAAGAATAACGGCTATAAAACGATGGCTGGTGGTAAGGTTTTTCATACGGGAACCTCTGATTATCGTCATGACAAACAGTGGCATGAAACATTACCTTATTATGAGATCACCAATCAATATTTACTTGATCGCGGTTATGGCTATGGTAGTTATGGCGGCAAGGATCATAAATATTACCCATTCCCAAAAGATGGTGGTCAAATAGTGCAGGGGTTAGGTGGGAGTACGCCAGGTAAGTCATTGTGTTGGGGTGCGTTAGACAGGAAGGATATTCCACATAATGGTGTTATGCCAGATGAATACATTGCCAATTGGGCAGTTGAACAACTAAGCAAAGAGCATCAACAACCATTTTTTCTCGCCACTGGTTTTATCCGACCACACGTGCCTTTTACCGCACCGAAAGAATATTTTGACATGTTTCCGCTTGATGACATTATCATGCCTGATATTATCAAAGATGAAATGAGCGACATTCCTCGCTATGGTAAGGCCATGGCGTTGGGCATTATTCCAGGCGGTGATCACAATGCTGTCACTACACTTAGTCCTACTTTTTGGCAAGAATTAATTAGGGCAAACTTGGCCTGCATTGCCTTTGTTGATGCTCAGGTTGGTAAAGTTCTTGATGCACTTGAACAAAGCCGGCATAAAGACAACACCCTAGTAATGCTATGGTCTGATCATGGTCAAAATTTTGGTGAACATAAGAACTGGCGAAAACAAAGCCTGTGGGAAGAGTCAACCCATGTTCCCTTGGTTATTAAACTCCCTAAACAAGTTCAGGGGCAAAGCTGTCACCAAGTGGTTAGCCTATTGGATATTTACCCAACATTAACCCAGTTATGTCAATTACCCGATGTAGACAGCAATGAAGGATTATCTTTGAATACTCTAATAAATAATCCTGAGCATAATCGTAACCAACCAGCAATTACCACTTGGGGCTATAAAAACCATTCAGTTAGAGATGAAAAATGGCGTTATATTCAATATCGAGATGGCAGTGAAGAACTTTACGATCACCTCAATGATGCTAACGAGCATTACAATTTGGCAAACAACCCGAAATACACCCCCATAAAAGAGCAAATGAAGTTATGGCTGCCTCAAGAGAATAAATTGCCTAGTCATATGAGTGAATGGGGTGAAGATTTTTTAGAAGAACGTTTGAATAAATGGCAGCAAGCAAATGGTATTCCAGACTGGTTAAGCTAATTAACACAATTAAAGTTAATAGTGATGTTTAATCACATTCTGTAGTAAGAATGTGATTATGATAGCACAAGAAAAACTATCCAGAATATAATGCTTAGCTGAGAAATAGCTGGTCATTGCAATTTAAAGTAATACCATTATTGTTCATTTTAACTAACAAGGATAAGCAAATTGTTATGCGGATTAGTATAACTAAAATTTTTGAGGGTAAAATAATAAATGACTAATTCAGCAGTTAACTTTAACTTAATGGCTAAACCCACTGGAGCCACTTGCAATATTAATTGTGACTATTGCTTTTATCTCGATAAAAAATCTTTATACCCAGAAAGCGACAGTCTAAAAATGAATGACAAGACGCTTATTCAGTATATTAGGCAATATTTTCAAGCAAGTCAGAATGCTGAAGAGGTTAATTTTATTTGGCAAGGAGGCGAGCCAACGTTAAGAGGATTAGATTTTTATAAACGTGTTATTGAGCTACAACAAAAATATGCTGAGGGTAAGAGCGTTAGTAATACGCTACAAACTAATGGCATCAAAATTAATCAGCACTGGTGCCACTTTCTCGCCAAACATAATTTTCTCGTTGGTATTTCTATCGATGGTCCCAAAAACCTGCATGATAAATATCGGGTTAATAACCGTGGTCAAGGCACTTTCAAACAAGTTATGAAGGCTATAACTTTATTGAAGCATCATAAAGTTGCCTTTAATACACTGACCACGATCCATCAAGGTAATATGGCTCACGGCTCAACGATATATCAATTTTTAAAAGACATAGGTTCGAATTACCAGCAATATATTCCTATTGTTACCTCTACTGAAGAACTATGTGCTCAACAAAAAGATTATTCGGTTAGCGCACAAGGCTATGGTGATTTTCTCATCGAGATTTTTAATATATGGGTTTCAAAAGATGTTGGTAAGGTTTATGTGCGAGACTTCGATAATATACTGGCCCAATGGTTAGGCTACCCTTCTCCTATTTGTAATTTTAGGAAAACCTGTGGTGATGCTTTAATATTTGAACATAATGGTGATGTCTATTGTTGTGACCATTTTGTTGAGCAAAAATACCTTTTAGGCAATATAAATCAACAGCTGTTAATTGATATAGCAACATCCACAGCAGCAAAAGACTTTGGCCAACAAAAAAAAACACGGTTAACATCGGCCTGTCAAAGTTGTCTTTATCTCAAGCTATGCTACGGAGGTTGTCCCAAACATCGTATAATAAAATTAGCTTCAGAAAAATTTCCTCATAATTATCTTTGTCAAAGTTATAAAAAATTATTCGAGCATATAACGCCCTATATGAATTTTATGGCGAATGAATTAAAACATAGTCGTCCAGCCTCAAATATAATGGCAGCACAAAACTAATCACTACGATATAAAATCATCAATACTTAGGGAAATTGTACTACCCGGATCACGATATTTTACCGTTAATAAAAAGGCTCCCAATGCTGACATTATTTTTCAAGCACTACAAAATGGATTGAAAAAACTGAAACATAAAAATTTTATTACCAATACTATGCTCTGATAAACTTATCAGTGAAGCTACCATGTACTAACTATATATTTAACCCCCTCAAAATAACATTGTGGCGTACAACAAAAAATCAGTGAGCGCCAACATGTAATGCATCAGCATAGTACTTTTTCGGCGAGCACTGATCTAAAATCGTTATCCGACTAAAGATTTTATTCCTTGATAATAGTTGAGATATAAGTATCTGCAATCTTCTCTAATAACACCACTTCTCCGCGTATCATTTGCCCTTGCACCACAAAGAAGTTTTCTGCTGGTGCTGGAGAATTGTGAACCACCATGACGGTGTATTCTTTGTGATTAATCACCAATTTTATCGCTTCCACATCCAATTCACTCAACAGCTTACCTTTTCTTGAAAACACGGGTAATTTTTCATACTGTATCTCAGTTTCATCTGGAAAATATAACAGGCTGATAAAAGAGGTGAATCCAGTGTTTAATCGAGAAATTTCAGCGGTTAAGGTCTGATGCTTTAAATTATAATCCGTAGAAACCCATGACTTATTAAGTGCAATATCAGCTTTGTTAACAGGGATGATAGTTAAATTATCTTTATCATAGGTTGTGGTTAATCTATCTTGGGTAATAGTTACCTCTTTGTTCGGAAAATTAAAAAACTGCGAATACTTGTGTGTTGCGTTAGCCTTAAAGCTATCAAAGACTACCCATACGTTGGGTTTTAAAAATAACAGTCTGCGCTTGAGCAACACAGGATCAGCCAGCCGTTGATAAGCGGTGTTTTCAGCCTGAGCATAATCAAAATCCGTTGTTAGTTTAGTAAATATACCTTGCGATCTTGCTTCAAAGCTATTTTCCCATGTGTTTTTATAGACACTGTTTGGCAGGTCATCAACACCTAGCGTATTGTGACTTTTATTTCCTTTAAAGTGTTCTCGCCACGCGTCGTCAACATAGTTATAACGTCCAGAGTCGACTAGATAGTCTCGCTTATTAGCATAGAGATCAAAATGTAATAGATCATCGTGACCGTGTCCACAACCGAGTTTTCGTAAATGAAGTCCAGTATAAGTTGCATCTTCAAGCCATGAACTTCGCATATATACATCACCTGAGCTTGCTAGAAAGCTTGATTGAAATGGTGGTTGTTTTACCTGAATTTGATCATAGTGCTGCGCTTGTTTTCGGCCTAAAGTGAATAACTCATCATAGCCGAGCTTTATTGATGCTCTAGATTTTATCACCGAATCATCAAATAATGCCGCACCAAACGTAAGAATATCTTGAGTATTGGTATCATCACTATCGCCAAAAGTCGGTTGATGAAAGTTTGGTTTTTGCCATTTTATATTTGCCATTAACATCGCGTGAGTTTTGGTGGTAAATATTGAAGACAGCGGAATTTTATTACGTTTAGCTAATAACATTACATTCATATAATTAATCAGCACAGCATTGTGATACATCGGAGACTGTTCCCAGTGGCTGCCATCATCTAGTACTTGCAGATTTAGTGTTGTTTCTAGCGCTTCTAATGCCATACTCTGCCACTGGCTAGCAGGTTTAAGTTCCTTCATAAACAAACTCATATTAAACAGGCCATGAAACTCAATAACCCCCCAATTGCTGGTTTTTGAAAAATTACTAAAATCACTCGTTATATACTCAGCATGTGTAATAAGTGAGTTTAAAAATTTCTCGAAAAATTTAGGAGTTATCTTTGGAGACTGCTTAAAATACTCAAATGCTTTGATCCAGTATTCACCTCGCATACCCGCTTCAAGTCTACGCCATGACTCCAATGTAACACGCTTTTCAAACGGATTATTGTCAATCCAATGTGAGGCGTGTTCAACAAATGCCTGGGCATATTTTTCATTGCCACTTAACAGATAGGCTCGCCCTAACTCCTGCCAATAACGATGCCTATTAAGCATATAGGTCCATTCCACATCACCCAATGGATTAATATTCCAATCAATTTCTTTGTTAAACTGATGAGGAATATAAGTTCTTTCCATATCCCACTTGTGATCAAATAGAAAACTTTTAGCGATAATTTGATCAGCAATTCGTAATGAATTTTCAACATCAAATGAAAATTCTTCCTTAAGTTGCTGACTATCTTTACTCGTCAGTTTTAGATATAGATTCTCCTTATCACGGTAATATTCTAGCAATTGCATTATTGCTTCATCAGGTTGCTGATTCAAATAGAGTCTATGAACTTTTTCTAGTTCAGGTTGGCTATAATCTAGTTGCGATAATAGCTTATTTTCGGTTGTAGCAAAGCAAACCTCAGCGATAATCAAGCTTAAAATGAAAGATAAAATTTTTAACATTATTTTTGAATTCCTTGATAATTAAATAGCAGAATTGTCATCATTGCTTGTGAAATTCACTTGAATACAATCCACAATTTAATAATGAAGTGGTTGCCATATGGACAACAATATTATAGAACAGAGCCTTATTTAAACAGTAAGCACATCAACTTCACTCTTGGAGATAGAACTTAATTTTATTTTCTATTGCCTCAGCCCAAATTTGATACCCTTTAGCACTAGGGTGTAATAAGTCAGGCATGATTTTTTTATCCAGTTGACCGCTGCTATCAAGAAATTGTGCGTTAATATTAGTGAAATCAACAAAGGCATATTTTTTCGAACGCTTTGCAAGCAGAGCGTTTATTTTTTCGTTATTCACTCGTTTTACGTCATGTTTATCTTTACCGCGAGGAAAAATAGCATGCAATAAAATTTTACTCTCAGAGGATTGTCGATGAATAGAGTGAATAATAGCTTCAATACCATTTACAACCGCGCTGGGAGAATCTCCACGGCTGGTATTGTTTGTACCTGCTAATAAAACAATCAGCTTAGGAGATATCTCATTGAGAATACCATTCTCAAGCCGCCACAAAATATTTTCTGTGCGGTCTCCTCCACTGCCAACATTTATAGTTTTTCGATCTGAATAAAATTGTTGCCAAATATCAGGAGCGTAACCTGCTAATGGCCAATGCTCTGTAATAGAATCCCCCACAAAAAGTAACTCACTTTCTGGCATATCACGTGTTTGTTGAATTTGTCGGCCATACTTTTCTAACCACATAACAATATGATTATCATAGTCTGGATTATCAGGACGAATAGCTGGGGTAGTCGTTCGGCTCGGTACTAGACTTTCTCCCGCGTAAACATCACTGCTAGGTATAGCCTGAACAAACAAGGAAACAAGTGCAGTTAAAGTAATGCAGCAAATCCGCATATTTACTGTTCTCATAAAATTCATCTCTAAAATACAAAATGCCGCTCATATTACTGAACGGCATATTTAACAAAGTATATTCTATTTAATTAACAGATTAGAACTTTGCTCGTACACCGAAAGAATATCGAGTGCCAGTATCAGCAATGCTCAAAAGATTGCTTTTACGAATGGTATACTCATACGGGTCTTCATCTGTTAGGTTAATAACATCAGCAAAGATAGAAATATCGTCTGTTACATCATAACTTGCTGAGGCATCAACTTGACCATAATCATCAATAGACTTAGCACCATTTACACCTTTTGTATCAACACAGTAGTTACATGTTGTATAACCTTCACGCCAGTTATACGCAATACGTACTTGTAAAGGTCCGTTTTCATAAAAACCAATAACATTATATGAACTGTCAGATAAACCATGTAGGTTTACTCGTGACTCACTGGTTGTATCAGCTGCTCCTGTAGTATCTAACATGGTGTAGTTTGCTTGTACGCCAAAACCACTATCAAAGTTATGTAGCAACGCAATCTCTAAACCAGAAACTTTTGCTGATTCAGCATTAAATGGTAATGTTTTCTGAAACACTCTATCAACATTTTGAATAGGATCATGTAAAGTTACGTCTTGTGTTTCTGTTGTGATCCAATCACTTAAGTCTTTACGGAAGTAAGTACCACCAACATAACTTTCAGGTGCATAGTACCACTCTAAAGCTAAATCTAGATTTACTGATGTAAATGGTTTCAAGTCACTGTTCTTACCAATAATTTGACCTTCAAAACCATCTTCTTCATCAAAGAAAAAAGGAACTATAATTTTACTAGCCGCAGTTAGGTCTGATAAAGGTGGTCTAGTTAAAGACTTAGAGTAAGCAAAACGAGCGACTAAATCATCATTGATATTATACTTAACATTGATACTGGGTAATAACTCAGTATAACTACCTTCTGAGAATATACTTTCTTTGTCTCCCTCAATAATTTTGAGGTTTAATGCCGTACTATTTGGAGTAATGCGATGAGTTCCAAGAAACTCTTGACCGGCAGAAATAGAAGAAGTATTGGTTTTAACATAACGTAAACCAAGGTTAGCTGACCATGCATCGCCGGCTAAGTTAGCTTCTACGTATGCAGCAAAGGTTTCTTCATTAACTTGCCATTTTCTATCGGCTCGAGCATCAGCTATTTTGTTATAAAGACCAAAATCACCTTCTGTCGGCCCTGAGGCAATATTAGCCTGAATACTTTCTATTTTTTTAGTAACCGCAGCATCAGCCGCAGCTTGTGCTTCTTCTAAAGAAGTAAAGTCAGTGCCACCATTCTCATAGTTATTGATAATTTGGTCACCAAGAAAGCTTGCACTTTCTAATGCCGCAGGGCTGTTAAAATAATCAAATAGAGCGGCTGTATCCCAATCAAGCCAAGCATTCGAAAAACCACCTTTATCGTGATCTTGTAAAAAGTCTATGTTCGATGTTGAAAATAGTGATGCTGGTATAGGGAAATTTGTATAAACTTTTGCCGCTGTAGCCCAACGTGATTGAGTAAGTGATTTATTTTTCTGTCTATCAGAGTAGTATAGTCCTGATCTAATAGAGGTTATATAATCAAAATCTTCAAGTTCCCATTCAGTGTCAAGACGAGCTTCTGTAATGTCATCGTCACTCGCTGGCGAAAAGTAATAAAGGTTACCCGCTTTATAACCTGAGGCGTTGCCATTAAAAGCACTATCATTTGTCCAATTGAATGAATTACCCGTGTTTTCAAAATGAACATCAGTTGGGCTATATGTTGACACTGATTGAAGTGGGTTATTTTCTGAACTAGCTGTTGATTTTGAATTTTGTAAATCAATGATTGCAGTAAAATTATCCGTTACTTGCCAATCAATATTAAGGCCGATCATGGTTGTAGTACTAACACGATTTCTAGCATTAGCAAGTATAGCGTTAGTTTGGCCACGGTCTAGTTTGTTACCATTTTCATATTGTTTATAAACGCCTGGTGAAACGTACTCAAGTCCTGCTGGACGATCAAAAGAAATTACTGTACCGAATTCATCAAACTTTGCATTGTACATTGCACCGGAAGTGTAGCCGTTAGATAATGTCTTATTATTTTTTATAGACGTTAACTCAGAATATAAAGCATCCGCCGTCACTACAACATTATCCGCTGCTTGCCATTGACCAACTAAAGTTGCACCAATACGCTCACGATCTGATCTTTCAACAATTTGTTGTGCACCCCATGGACGAAGGTGTGATAATGGTGACAAAGTGTCTGACCCTTGTGGGCCTGTGTATGTTTTATCACTAACAGTTTTATAATTAGTAATCTTAGCTTTATCTAGACGAGAATCTCGTTGCTGATAAACTAACGAAGCTGAAACACCAAATTCATCATCAAAGTTTTGGCTTATAAAAGCTGAGACATAAGGATTAGTACTTTCTGCTAGCGTATCATAAACAGCCTTTGCTGATGCTGCGCCTTTGAAACCATCATAATCAAATGGTTTAGCTGTTTTAACGTTAACGGTACCACCTAAACCACCTTCAAGCGTATCTGCTCTTAATGTTTTATAAACATCAGCACCACTAATTAGTTCAGAAGCGATTAAGTCAAATGAAAAACCACGTTGATCATTATCTGATGGCATAGAACGGCCATTAAACAAAACGTTGTTAAAGTTTGGGCCGAAACCGCGAATAGAGATTTGTTGACCTTCACCTGACTCACCACGATCAATGGTTACACCCGTGATACGTTGTAATGATTCTGCAACATTTTGATCGGGAAATTTACCTATATCCTCAGCTGAAATACCATCAACAATATTGTCAGCTGCACGTTTATCAAATAAAGAACGAACCAAACTTCCACGTATACCTGTTACTGTAATAACTTCGACTTCTTCTACTTTTTCTTTCGTTACTTCTTCTGCAGTTGCCGAAGCGCTGGTTATAGCAGTAAATATAGCTAAAGCTAAACTACTCGTTTTAAAATTCATAATGCTCACCCTTACTCTTAAAGTTTCATGTTTATTTTTTCTGCAGTGCTAAAACTCAAGCTTCAGAGTATCTAGTCTCAATCTGCAACATTTTATAGTATTTTGCAAACAACTCTACTTGTCAGTTGTCATACAACCATACAAGCTGAATAGAAGATATACAATGTTTTTTTATAAAAAACTTTCATAAGATAAATTTAGTCAATGGATTTATATTGTATACAATTAGTATTGCTAACAAAAAAGAATATGAAAACCAATCACAAGTCATTGAAAATAAATAAAAATAAAATAATTACGGGTATGACTTTACTAAAAAAGTATAATTCAAAGGAGGAATGTTACGCGACATAATAGTATTCATATCGCGTAATTAATACTATTTGAAAGGGATTGAAATGATCTGTTCGCCACCAGTTAATCGATTAACTGGCCATTGCACATCCATCGCTAACAGCTCTTCTTTTAACTTAATAGCCAATCTTTGGAGCTTTTTAGGCTGACGTTCAGCCAAATTGAACTGCTCACTTAAATCATGTTTCAAGTCGTATAATAGCCATGAACGACTGTTATATAAATAGATGACTTTCCAATCGTCAACACGCATTGCACTATGAGGCTCGTAACCCGGCCCATGCGGTCCCCAAACATGTGGATAATGAAACACAACGGGTCGTTGTATCACCTCATCAGTTTTTGACCAAAAATGACGGGTATCTATGCCATCAAATTTATATTCTTTTGGAATATTTGCTTCGCCGTGCGCGACAGCAAGCAAGGTAGGAAATAAGTCTTCGATCATAATTTGTTGGCTTGATACTTTATTTATCGCGACAGGTAACAACTTCTGTGCTTGATGAGTTGCCTGAGGCTTTGCCCAAGCAACAATATAAGGAACGCGTGTACCGCCTTCATATGCAGAGCCTTTACCAGAATTTAACGGCCAATTATGGCTATTAAGCTCAGTACCACGCGGTGTTGTTTCTCTGGTATGTCCTGATAAACCTCCATTATCAGAGGTAAAAACCACTAAGGTATTTTCGGCAATCCCCAAGTCATTTAAGTGCTTCATTAGCGCACCTAAGCTGTCATCCATCCCTTCAACTAATGAAGCATAGTTTTCTTCAACCTCAGGAATATCAATTTGAGTATCTTGATAAACACGATTTTGATAGTGCTTAACCAAACGTTTATGTGCTTCAATTGGTGTATGCACAGCATAATGCGCCATGTTTAAGAAAAATGGTTTACCACTGTTGCTCGCCTTGGTAATTTCTTGCTTTGCACGTTGAGTTAATACATCGGTTAAATGGACTTTCTTTTGATGATATTCCTTTAAACCAGGAACCCCTTGTGGTAACCCTTCCGCCCCTTGCATTGTATTGCCAAAATCTTTTTCTCCCCAATATGATGCAGGCGCTCCTGCAGCATGACCTGCTACATTGACATCAAAACCTAAATTAACCGGATCTCCGCCAGCAGTGCCATATGCGCCGAAATGTGCTTTACCCACATGAATTGTGTGATAACCCGATTTTTGTAATAACTTAGGAAGCGTTAGATCACTTGGCTGTAAACCTTCTGTACGCCAGTTTTTCGGCGCAGCATTCGGCCCCCATGCCCCTGAATGGTCACTATCAGGTAATTTTGTCCAGTTACTCACATGATGACGCGTTGGGTTTTGCCCCGTCATTAACGATACCCGACTTGGTGAACACACTGAGTGAGAGTATGCTTGCGTAAATTTAACACCTTGTTGTGCTAATGCTTTCATATTTGGTGTACGAAAATGTGTATTCGCAGAAGTTACTTCATCGGCAAACGCCACTGACGTATCTTGCCAACCCATATCGTCCACTAAAAAAAGAACAATATTAGGCTGTTTATTTTGTGCTTGCTCAACACCCGTTTTACTTTGGGTATCAGCTTGGCAAGAAAAAACCATTGCCAAACACAACGAATTAACTGACATTGAAGAAATTGTTTTAATTAATTTGTTCATAAACCCTCTTAATACCTACTTCTTAGACCATTGGGTAATTTTATGACCAGTAATGGCATACCATAAAATAACGGTGTAACAAGGTAGCATAACCCAGTAAGCATTTTGTGAATTACCCGTTGATTCAACTAAGTAGCCATAAATTAATGGCATAAGTGCCCCACCAGAAATACCCATAATCAATAACGCTGAACCCGTACTAGTATGTTTACCTAATCCATCTAATGCCATCGGCCATATTGCTGGCCATACCAATGCATTAGCAAAACCAAGTAAAGCGACGTAAAGCACTACATTGGGAATTTCTGGTACACCTGTCCAGAAAAATACTGATTGCCAAACGCTAGCACTATCCGTTGATGCTGTTAATAATAAAACAGTTAAAATAATACCTAACGCACCTGAAAGTGCTAATGCAGTTTCTTGACTAATAAAACGAGGAATCACAATCATACCCGTTATATAAGCCGCAACCATAAAGGCCATGGTATACGATGTGAGTTGACCGAAATTACTCACCCCCATTTCTTGACCGAACAAGCCAATGGTATCACCCGCTATCACTTCCACACCGACATAAAAGAATAATGTTAACGCACCAAAAATTAGCTGTGGAAATTTTAAAACCTCCAATTTATTGTCACTATTACTACCATCATCTTCTTCAAGTACAGGCTCTGGTAATGGCGATAATTTAATTAATACGGCTAAAGTAGCAAGCATGATCGCCATCAAAATATAAGGTGTTACCAAACGACTAGATAAATCGATCAGCTCAGCGTTACGTTTTATTTCATCTAATGCCCCAAGACGAGTTTCATCAAATTGAGACATATCATTCAATACAAAAGCAGTAAAAACAATCGGTGCTATAATTCCTGCACTTTTATTCAATAACCCCATGATGCTAATGCGCACAGCTGCCGTTTCCTTTGGCCCCAATAACACAATATAAGGATTAGCCGCGGTTTGTAATAAAGTTAAACCAGAGGCAAGAATAAAAAGTGCCACTAGAAATATGCCAAACATACGCTCTTGAGCGGCAGGAATAAATATCACTGCGCCCACAGCCATCACTATCAAACCATAAACCATGCCGTTTTTATAACCTGTTCGTGTCAAAATATTTGATACTGGTAGCGCCATTACCGTATAGGCAATGTAAAAAGCCATCGTAACTAAGTAGGCTTCCATATGATTAAGTTCACACGCTATTTTTAAAAATGGGATCAATGAACCATTTAGCCAAGTAACAAAGCCAAAGACAAAAAATAGCCCACCAACAATGGCCATTGGTACCAGACTTGATTGCCTAGCAGGTGTTTGTTCAAGTGTTGCTTCCATCATTTTCTCTCGCTTTTTTAGGTGATATCTACGCTATTAATGGGATACGTCAATATTCCGTATGCCTAGCCCCATGCCTTTTGTCCTTTGCCACCAAAAAAATATAGCCCCAGTGACAATTTTATCTCAGCTTTCCTTTGTTCAACTTTCAATTTATTTTATTTCTTTAAACAAAAAACTTTGAAAGCATATTTATTCTTGGTAGTATGTTATCAGACAAGCAGACAAGATTACAAGCTTACGGATAGGGGATACTTATGATCAGTAGTATTGAGCGACATAATGAAATTCTTCATTTAGCGAATAAAGATGGAAAAGTTACCGTTGATACTCTGGCATCTATGTACGGTGTATCAACCGTGACTATCCGCAATGACCTAAATAACTTAGATAAAAAGGGGCTGTTAGTACGTTCGCGTGGCGGCGCAATATTCCCCTCGCGGTTGGTGAAAGAATTATCAATCAACCAAAAACATTGTAAAAATCAGAAAATTAAGAAAAAAATCGCGATAGCTGCAGCTTCACTAATAAAAAATGGGGACGCTGTTATTCTTGACTCAGGTACTACCACAGAAGAGCTTGCTCTAGAACTGAGAAATCATAAGCAACTGAAAGTACTGACTAATGGCTTAAATGTCGCCACAAAGCTTGCGCAAATAGATAATATGGAAGTAATGGTTACTGGCGGAACTTTACGTCAAAAATCCCTATCGTTCTTTGACGACAAAGCAGAAAGCAGTTTGCGCCATTGCCATTTTGATAAAGTTATTCTAGGCGTTGATGGTTTTGATCTTGAAGCAGGAATAACCACTCACTTTGCCCAAGAGGCCAGCTTAAATCGCTTAATGTGCGAGAAATCATCTCAAATTATCGTCATTACTGACTCTTCAAAATTTGGTAAACGTGGTTGTTACATAGTGCAAGCACTGAACAATATTAATACCGTCATTACTGATAAAGGTATTTCTGCCACTTATATCGACGCATTTGCCTTAGCTGGCATTCAACTCATCATTGTTGATTAGCCTAATACGCTAGTGACATTTCACCAAATAAGGATTTAACATGAAAGAAATAGTAGACGTTCTAAAAGCAAACAGAAACGGTGATAACTGTGGTATATATGCCATATGCTCTGCACACCCACTTGTTATTGAAGCGTCAATCGAGCAAGCACTCGCTGATGACTCTCCTATATTAATTGAAGCGACGGCAAACCAAGTGAATCAATTTGGTGGCTATACAGGTATGTTCCCCGCAGATTTTCTAGAGTTCATTGGAAAGATTGCAGACTCAAAAGGTTACCCTCGCGAGCGTATTATTCCAGGTGGAGATCATTTAGGTCCAGTGTGCTGGGTAGATGAATCAGCAGAATGTGCGATGAAAAAAGCACAAGAACTTATTAAAAGTTATGTTGCTGCTGGTTTTAAAAAAATTCATTTAGATACAAGTATGAGTTGTATTGATGATCCAAAATGCTTACCCGATAAAACCGTAGCAGAGCGTGCTGCTTCTCTTTGTTATATTGCAGAGAAAACCGCTATAAATACCTTTGGAAAGTCTGATCTAGTATTTGTTATTGGTACAGAAGTTCCACCACCAGGCGGAGCAACAGAAGAAATAAAAGAGTTGACGTTAACTCCTACTACTCGTGTTAAACAAACGTTAGCACTACACCAAACTGCTTTTGCTCAGTTTGGTCTTGAAGATGCGTGGCAACGTGTAATAGCCTTGGTTGTTCAACCTGGAGTTGAGTTTGATCACACGAGTATAATTGATTATCAATCAGAAAAAGCGCAAGCATTAAAAGCGTGTATTGAAACTATTCCCAACATTGTTTATGAAGCACACTCCTCTGATTATCAAAATGATGATGCCTATGTGGCTCTGATAAAAGACCACTTTGGTATTTTAAAAGTAGGACCTCAATTAACTTCAGCAATGCGTGAAGCTATTTTTGCTCTGTCATATATCGAGGAAGAATTAATTCCTGTTGAACAGCGTTCGCACATACGTGATGTTTGTGAACAAGAAATGCTAGAAGATCCAAAAAATTGGCAACGCTTTTATCCTGTGCCTGCAAGTAAAGGCACTTTATACCGACGTTATAGTTACAGTGACCGAATTCGCTATTATTGGTGCCAGCCGCGTATTCAAAAGGCTGTCGATTGCTTGTTCAAAAACCTGACCAATTCAGGCATTCCTTTACCATTGCTCAGTCAATTTCTACCTGAGCAATACCGTGCTATTCGCAACAACACCTTAATTGCAACACCGCAAGAGTTAGTTAAATCAAAGATAAAGCAAGTAACTCAATCTTATGCTCAAGCTTGTTGGGATCTATAGACATTGTTCATTGTGTATTGAAAACGCAGTTAAATCATTAAAAAACTTGGAACATTCATGACAACTTTATTAACTTATTCAGAGCAAACCTTGAAAGAAAACAATGGCTACTGGACCGCTAAAGAAATCACTCAACAACCTCGAATATGGCGAGAAGCGGCAGCAAACATTGATAATAAAAGAGCTAAAATTAATACATGGTTAGCAACAATATTGGCACAACCAGACTTACGTATTATTTTAACAGGTGCGGGAACTTCAGCTTATGTGGGCGACGCTATTGCTCCACATTTAAGCCAACAAACGGGTCGTATATTTGAAGCAATTAGTACCACAGATATTGTCAGTAATGCTCCACAATACTTATTAAAGACAATTCCCACCCTAGTAATTTCTTACGGTCGCTCTGGTAATAGCCCTGAAAGTGTTGCTGCAGTTAAACTTGCCGATCAAATAATTGATAATTGCTACCACCTTGTGATCACGTGTAATCCTGAAGGTGAGTTGGCGGTCAATAGTCAAAGTCAAGACAATGCTTTTTCATTATTGATGCCTGAAGGTACGCTTGACCAAAGTTTTGCAATGACAAGTAGTTTTACTTCAATGCTAGTCAGCACTCTTGCTATTTTTACCCCACAAGCAAGCCAAGTTGAAGTTGCTGCTCAATGGGCTGAGAGTTTTCTCGAAAGTAAAGTAAAACAAATCAAAGAACTAGCAGCAAAACCAACACAGCGTTTAGTATTTTTAGGAGCCGGAGGTTTGCAAGGCATTGCCCGAGAAGCTGCGCTGAAAGTATTAGAGTTAACCGCAGGAGAAGTACTCAGCTATTGTGAAAGCCCACTGGGCTTTCGTCATGGGCCAAAATCGTTAATGGACGCAAGTACTGAAGTTATCTTTTTATCTTCAAGCGATCACTATACTCAAAAATATGATCAAGACTTGTTGGCTGAACTGCATCGCGATGATCAAGCGTTAGCTATTACCACGCTGACAAAGGAAAGCTTTTCACACAGTGAAGAATTGTTGGATGTTTGGGCTGGCTTACCCTACATACTTTATTGCCAAGTGCTAGCTTTCTTCAAATCTATGCAGGCAAATATTACACCTGATAATCCTTGCCCTACAGGCGAAGTAAACCGTGTTGTTCAAGGGGTAACGTTATACCCTCTTAAAGCAGAATAAAGGTCACAGATATGTCTCCAATAAATAAACAACAAATGTCTCCACTTCATTATGGCTTGGATATCGGCGGCACAAAAATAGAAATTGGCATATTTACGCCAGCACTTGAAATGCTGAAAAATTGGCGAGTAAGTACACCAACGAGTAACTATTGTGATTTTCTTGCAGCGATTCATCAGTTAATTAACAAGGCCGATGCATGGTGTGAACAACGTGGCACAATAGGTATTGGTATGCCCGGTATTATTGATAGGGCTGATAAAGTGAAATCCGCCAATGTACCTTGTGCCACAGGCAAGTTTATTGTGCAAGATCTTCAAAACTTAATCGGTAGAACAATTACGGTAGCTAACGATTGTCGCTTATTTGCCTTGTCTGAAAGTTGTGGTGGTGCAGGTGACAATCAAGCAGTGGTTTATGGTGCAATTATAGGTACAGGGGCAGGCGGTGGTCTGTGCATTAATGGCAAGCTACTAAAGACCGTCAATAACATTGCCGGTGAATATGGTCATATAGCGGCTTCTGGTATGTTATTAGACCGATATAAATTACCGGTTAGAACGTGTGGCTGTGGCTTACTTGGTTGTATTGAAAGTTATATTGCAGGCCCTGGACTTGGTTGGCTGTATAAATTTTTTGGTGCGAGCAATGAAAGTACCACTGAGTTTGTTGAGCAATTACGCATGAATAACCCTATAGCCCAGAAAACATTCACTTGTTACATGGACCTGTTGGGCTCTTCTTTTGCGTCTCTAGTACTATATTATGATCCCGATGTTATTGTTGTAGGGGGCGGTCTTTCTAAAGTTAATGAAATTATTGAAAACTTATCGAGCGCAATTGAACAGCATTTATTTGATGGCATCAGCTCGCCGAAAATACGAAAAGCAGAATACGGTGATGCCAGCGGTGTTCGCGGTGCAGCGATATTAGGAAAACAAAATGCCCTTGCCTAAACAATTCTATCTCCACGCTAAAGAAATATTTAGCCAATATGAAATTTTAGCTAAACATTATGTTTTAATTGAAAGTGGCATAATTACATCTATTGATAAAGTAGCTAACAAATCATTACCCGTAATTTCATTCGATCAGTGCAAGTTACTACCGGGCTTTCTTGATTTGCATATTCATGGCCGTGAAGGGTGTGACATTATGGATGCCAAGCGAGAGTCAATCGAAACTATTTCTTCTTCATTGGCAAAACACGGGGTCGTTGGTTTTCTTGGCACGACCGTGACCTCTACTTGGGAAAACACCTTAGCTGCATTTGCTGCTATTGGTGAGGCTTATCATAACCAACCGAGTGGCGCGCAAGTATTAGGTGCCTATAACGAGGGATTATTTTTCACCGAAGATCATAAAGGTGCGCATGATGAAAAGTACTTTTTACCACTAAGTAAAGAAAATATCGATGCCATTATTGAAGCTTCTCAAGGCGCTTTAAAGGTTGTTGCCTTAGCACCTGAATTGCCCGACTCTGAAGCTATTATTAAATATCTAACTGCCAAAGGTGTTAAGGCTATGCTTGGTCATACTAATGCCAATTATCAACAGACCTGTGACGCATTACATTCTGGAGCTTGCGGCGGTGTGCATGTATTTAATGGCATGAAAGGCATTCATCATCGCGACCCTGGTTGTGCTGGCGCTGTATTGTTAGAGAAAGATGCTTATGTTGAAGTGATTGCTGACGGTGTTCATCTTCATCCCGCCATTTTACAATTGATTTATCGAATGAAAGGCGCTAACAAAATGGGATTGATCAGTGACTGTATTGTTGCTGGAGGCATGAAAGACGGTACCTACAAATTAGGCATGTTAGACGTTAACGTATTTAATGGAGTTGCTCGTACTGAGAGTGGCTCGTTAGCGGGCAGTACCTTAACCCTTGAAAAAGCCGTTGAAAATTTAATTAATTTAGCTGATATCCCACCTTTAGAAGCTGTACATATGGCTAGTTTATTCCCTGCCGAATTTTTAGGTGTCAGTAATACATTAGGCAGTATTTCTGTAGGAAAAAGAGCGTGCCTAACCCTAGTTGATGATGACTTCAATGTAAAAGCAACTCTTATTGATGGTCAGTTATCTTATGCCAAACAGGAAGTCATAGAGGTTTTTACAGATCTATTTGACTGTATCGAGAGTAATCATATCCAAAATTTTAAAAAGAATTCATAAGACAATTCACAGTTTTATAACTATTTTGGACTTAAAAATCTCTGTATAACCATACGATTTGGATATAGTGAGCGACTATTTATATAGTATTTTATTTGTTCTCACTACTGCCATGTCAAAATATTAGATTCCTGTCCACATACAAGCTAGTAACAAATAAGGAAGGAATACTCGTTCTATTTCTATCTCATTTTGTACCCCGAAATGAGATAGAACTGAATGAACATTATTGCCATTCTGCGATCATTATACGGGCAGCTTGGAGCTATAAGTTCAATTGCTCAATGAAACGCTATACTCAGTGATAATGGAGGCATTGCCATGAAACGAAGAACAAGAATCTACTATAATGCACAACAACGTGCATTGATATGGGAGCGATATCAGCTAACCTAAAGCTTAGAGTGAACGAAAACGGTCATTTTACTATTATCTTTTGGAGTTGCTCAGTGGGGGGTTATTGATCATCAGTGTCATGTTCCTAGTCGTGATGATTATACTCTATTTGCAACTTGTTATTAGCCAATAAAGTGATGCGTTTTTGCCTAGAACCAATAACTTAATCCAAACATAATCAATAATGCGCCTAAGTATTTACTGATTATTTCTCCTTTTGGCATAACT
>MAAB01032330.1_pt1 | contig 49429 bp, 35 predicted proteins | sample 1115991 | NCBI WGS metagenome assembly MAAB01 (sample SAMN04961124, study PRJNA320927) | seawater metagenome | isolation source: sample BD02T18 sea water enriched with oil for 18 days | place: USA:Gulf of Mexico | collected 2013-07-27 | reverse complement strand
GCTGAACCTTTTTGATCGAAGAAATTTGTACGATTTGTTCTCGCCACCAATTGATGACGAGCCAGATAAAAACAAACAGTTGTCGATGTTATGAAACTGTGGGACAGCAGTGAAATCAATTATAAGGTGTCGTTTTAGCGAGAGCATTGAATAAAGTCCCAAGGGCAAGGTCTAATTGCTTAGTTAGGCTTTGTTGTTGCTTTTGAGATATTAATTTTTTAGATTTTTTAATAAAATAACTATATGGTGTGCGAGCTGTTTATTTGGTGACTAAATAAATGGAAGTTTAATATAATTTAAATAGGGAAGAAAAGTATGTACCGTAATTTAATAAGTGGTTTGTTTGTGATTGTAATGGTTTCCATTAGCGGCTGTGCTACTAACTTGTATCCTGGCGGCGCAACACCTTCAGGCTTGTTGATCTCAAGTACAACAGCTACATCACAAGCGCTGTCATTAAACACTGATCCTACAATCAGCCCTGATAAGGTTGGAGAGGCTTCATCCGCTGCATTTCTTGGCTTATTTGGCTTCGGTAATTCATCGGTAACTGCGGCAATGATTGATGGTGGCATTACCACAGTTCATCATGTTGATTATAGAAATATGTCAGTACTTTCAGGACTATTCTTACAGACAACAACCATAGTGTATGGCGAATAATATCCTTTACATTAAATAGTGAAGATATTATTACTGCATTTGGTTTGGTAGGTTGACAAAGTTTGGGGGTGGTTTACCACAATCATATATTTGTAGCGTAAGTCCCCCGTTAATTTTGTCCTAAATAAGATAAAGGGTTGTGAGGTTTTACCTCACAACCCTTTATCTTATTTTTTCGAGCATTTCTAGAAAGATAATTAACGGCGTGTTGGTAATATATCTTTCAGTTTATCTCGCATTTCTTTAACGGACTTTTCTGTCGTTTCCCAGTCGATACATGCATCAGTAACTGATACGCCATATTTCATTTCCGAAAGGTTTGACTTAAGTTTCTGATTGCCCCAATTAATGTTGCTTTCAACCATTAGACCAATAATGCTTTTGTTGCCGTCTAAAATTTGATTGCATACGTTTTCCATAACAAGTGGCTGCAATGCAGCATCTTTGTTGGAGTTTGCGTGGCTGCAATCAACCATGATGTTGGTGCTAACGCCGGCTTTTGTCAGCGCCTTTTCTGCAATGGCTACGTTAACAGAGTCATAGTTAGGTTTGCTATTACCACCGCGAAGCACGATATGCCCGTAAGGGTTGCCTTCAGTATTGATGACGGATACTTGACCTTCCTGATTGATTCCTAAAAAGCTGTGGGGGCTTGATACTGATTGTAATGCATTAGTCGCGACGGTTAACCCACCGTCGGTGCCGTTTTTAAAGCCTATAGCATTTGATAAACCACTGGCCATCTCACGATGAGTTTGTGATTCAGTGGTTCTGGCACCAATAGCAGACCAACTGATAGCATCTTGTAAATACTGAGGTGAAATTGGGTCAAGCGCTTCGGTTGATAGCGGTAGACCTTCTTCAGCTAAATCAATCAATAGCTTTCTAGCGATATGAAGGCCTTCTTCTACTTCAAAACTATCATTCAAGTGAGGGTCGTTTATTAAACCTTTCCAACCAACAGTGGTCCGTGGCTTTTCAAAATAGACCCGCATAACAAGTAGTAATGTGTCTTGAACTTCATCTGCAAGAGCTTTAAGGCGTTTAGCATAATCTTTTGCTGCATCAACATCATGGATAGAACAGGGGCCTACAACCAAAAATAGACGGTGATCCTTGCCATCCAAGATATCCATTACAGCCTGTCGGCCAGCTAAAACAGACTCTTTAGCTGCATTAGACATAGGGACTTTTGCTTTTAGTTGATCAGGGGTAATCAATACTTCTTGTGATTTGACGTGTAAATTATCGATGTTGCTTTCGGACATTGTTAATAGATCCTTTAACCGGGGCGGTTTTGGCCCAGTTTCTAATAAATTTGGGGTAACCAGTGCATTCTAACCGAATTTTACGATACAGTGCATATCAATTCTCACCCTATGATAATCACCCTAGCTGATACTCAATTGAAAGCCTAATGACCTACGATTTACTCCAGATATCCCCAGAATTTGCTCATATTTTAGCCTCCGATATGGTTATTACTCCAAATAGACGAATTTCCGCTTGGCTTAACCGGCAGTTGGACCGTCATAATACACAAAATCATAAAGTTGGGGAGGCATGGCAATCCATTAACATTATTCCTTTGTCGACTTGGTTAGATAATCTGTTTGATGAGGCAAGGGATAATATAGCAGCAAATACCCAATGGATTGATTTGCCGGTAGTTGGGGTGTTGTCATCGTTGGTTTTGTCTTCTTCACAAGAGAAGGCAGTGTGGGAGCAAGTGATCAAACGACAGGGCAAGGATTGGATAAAGCCTGGTGGGGCGGCCAAACAAGCCCAGCAAGCGTGGAGTGTGTTAAACCGGTGGGCTGAAATCGATGATTTAGCCCGCTGGGATGTTAATGATAATACGCACCTATTCTTGGGTTGGCTTGAAGATTTTAAACAAACCTGTCAACAAAATGGCTGGGTCTCTCAAGCCGAAAGCTTACCTGTTATTAAACACTGCATCGATCAAGGTGTACTGCGGGTAAAAGGCACCCTATATTTTTACGGCTTTGATGAGCTTGAGCCCGCGGTAAAAGCCGTTGTAGAAGCATTTGAGCGACAAGGTAGTGGGAAACCGGTATACCTTGCATTCGGTAAAACTGATAATGCCAGTAAATCTCGATCTTACGCGGATAAAAATGTAGAAATTGAAGCCGCTTTACAATGGTTGGTGGGTGCTAATCGAGCAAACCCTGATGCATCCTACTGTGTTGTAGCCCCAGGTATTGCTGACGATAGAGCCCAGATTGAGAGAGTATGTAAGAGGCTTGTGCAACCAGAAAGCTATTCCCACCCAGGGTTGAATACTTGGCGAGATCAAATAAACGTATCTGCCGGTAGCCCTCTTGGGTCGTTCGGCATTGTGGCAGACGCTCTACTGTTGTTGAGCATGCTAGCAAAGCCAATCTATCGTGATGATTGGGGGACTCTACTGCGCAGCCCTTATTGGGAAGTTAGTGCGCAGCGGTTTTCCCATTGCTCTCTATTCGCCGATAAACTCGTTGAAGCAAAATCAGAAAAACTATCGATTAATGTTGTTGAAGAGCGCTATAGAAAATTATTAGAACGGGGCAATCGAAGTACCGAGAGTGATCCTTTGTTGAGTGCTTTGCAAATAGCAGGTAAAGCAAACGTCGTTGGTAATAAACGGTTTTCTGAGTGGGCAGTGATCATCACTGACCTATTAGAATCATTGGGTTGGCCTGGGAGGCGATCATTATCCAGCCAAGATTTTCAGCTTAAAGAGAAGTTTTTTGAACAGCTTCGCATATTGGCGATGTTTGATGAAGTGGTCGGTGAGGTAGCGTTTTTCCATGTGGTCCGTCATTTAAAGCAGGCTCTTAATGAGGCGATGTTTCAAATCAAAACGGAACAAGCATCAATGCAAGTTCTTGGTGTATTGGAGGCTTCAGGTTTGCATTTTGATGGTATATGGGTAATGTCATCTGATGATCAACACTGGCCGGCAAGTCCGGCGCCGAACCCATTTATTTGCCAGCACTTACAGCGATCCAATGGCATGCCAAACGCGTCAGCTGAGAAGGAGTTAGCCTACGCTTCATTTATATTATCAGCTTTCACCAAAACGGCCTCATCGACGATATTTAGTTGGCATCAATTTGACGGTGATAATGAATTTAATATCAGTCCATTGTTAACCGCGTATCCTGTTGAGGAGTGTTTGAATGATGGTGCTTTTGACGCGCCAAATGATTCGTTACTTACTATAGATACGCCGATCATTGAAATGATTGATAATAAGGCTGAGGCTTTACCGGAAGGGGCTAAAGTAAAAGGTGGGGCATCGATTATAAAAGCGCAAGCGCTTTGCCCTTTTAAGGCATTTGCAATGTATCGGTTAGGTGCAAAAACCGTTGAAGAAGTGGAGGAAGGGCTATCTCCTGCCGAAAGAGGCGAATTATTACATCTTTGCTTGGAAAATTTTTGGCGTGATTGTGAGTCCTCAGATCAGTTACACGTTTTGCTTAGTAATCAGGACGAACTGCAAACCCAAATATTCAGCAACGTGAGTTTAGCGGTAGAACGTTTTTGCGAACAGACACCTGGATTAAACGAGACTTTTTTAGTTCTGGAGAAAAAACGTCTTGAAAAATTGGTGTTGTATTGGTTGATTAATGTCGAAGCAAAACGAACACCGTTCAAAGTTTCGAGTTTGGAGCAGTCTGAAACGTTATCGGTAAGTCATTTGGAGGTGACGGTAAAAGCTGATCGTATCGATTTGGTTGAGGATCAGCATACGATTATTGTCGATTATAAAACTGGACAGAAATCTCGAACCGCTTGGAAAGGTGACCGACCTGATGATCCTCAATTACCACTTTATGCTATTAAGCACCGTGATGATGTCCAAGGTGTAGTGTTTGCCGTAGTAAAGCAAGGGGATTCGGGGGTTAAGGGCGAAATGGATGAGGCTGTTTCTCTGATTGAAGGGCGTAGCACTACATCTATAGGAAAAATTGAAGATTGGCCTACACATGTTGACAATTGGGATAGGGTATTAACAACACTGGCAGATGATTTTAGTGCCGGCATTGCCACTGTCGACCCTAAAAATAAAACCAGTTGTGATTATTGTGAATTAACTACATTTTGCCGACGCAAGGAACTGTAACGTTATGTCTAATTTAGTTGATGCACAAGAACGTCTGGATGCCTTGGATTGTCGAAATAGTTATATTGTGCAAGCCCCGGCGGGTTCGGGGAAAACGGGTGTTTTAACGCAAAGAATACTAGGGTTGCTCGCGTTGGTTGAAAAACCTGAGGAAGTTGTCGCGATAACATTTACTAAAAAAGCCGCAGGCGAAATGCGTCAGCGTGTCCTTGAATCACTTTTGGATGCTAACGGACGGCCGTGCCCTGACAATGCTTATGAGGCACAAACGTGGCACCTTAGTCAGGCTGTGATTGCGCGTGATAAATTAATGGGGTGGAACTTGTTACGCCATCCAAACCGTTTGAAAGTTCAAACGATTGATGGTTTTTGCAGTTCTTTGGTCAAACAAATGCCCTTTGAGAGTAGCATGGGGGCAATGCCATCGATTGAGGACGATTCCACCGCTATTTACGAGAAAGCTGCCAAGCAGCTCATTAATAGCCTGGGAGAAGATGACTTTTATGAAGGAGCGTTGCAAAGCCTGTTAACACATTTGGATAACAACTACCGCTTAGCTGTAAATCTCATTGCGCAAATGTTAGATAAGCGTGACCATTGGTTAGAAAATTTAGTCACAGCTCGCCAGCATGATGGTGACCTGAAATCCCTTTTAGAAGAGACCTTACAGGATGTTGTTGAGTCTCAAGTCGGCACATTAAACCAAAGTTTACCAGAATCAATAAAACAACAGTTACTGTCATTGTCTTTGTACGCAGCGCATAATTTGGCATTGGATAAAAAAGAATCCCCGTTAAATGCTGCGTTAGCGGTTGAGAATGATGCGTCATTTATCGATAGCCCCCAGTCGTGGGTGGTGTTTGCAGAGTTGCTATTAACAAAGGGAAAACCTAGTTATCGAAAACGTGTCGATGCGAAATTAGGGTTTCCTGCGCCCACGTCTTCAAAAGACCCAGAGGAGAAAAAGTTACGTAAACAACGCAAAGCTGATTTAACAGCGCTGATTGGGTCGTTGGAAGCGGAATGCCCTGGGTTTAATGAGCAACTATTTGATATCAAAACCCTTCCCATTGCAGGCTATTCTGAAGATCAGTGGGCATTGCTTGTGGATTTACTGGAATTGATGCCTGTTGCAGTGGGGTATTTAAACTTACTTTGGCAAGAGACCGGCAATGTTGATTTTACTGAGATCTCCATGGCGGCGTTACGTGCGCTAGGCTCATCTGAAGAACCGACTGATTTGACGTTAAAGTACGATCATCGTATTTCCCATATATTGGTTGATGAATTCCAAGATACTTCAGTATTACAAATTCAATTGTTGGAAAAATTGACGTCGGGTTGGCAGCAAGGTGATGGGCGTACGTTGTTTTTAGTAGGCGATCCAATGCAAGGTATATATTCATTTCGAAAAGCTGATATTGCGCTGTTTCTAGGTGTATGGCATGAGCGACGTCTCGCTGATGTGGTATTGACCCCCATTGCATTACAAACAAACTTCCGATCAGATGCTAACGTTATTAACTGGGTGAATAATGTGTTCGGTGTTGCTTTTCCAAAAAAAGATGATGGCCAAAAAGGAGCTGTATCTTACAGTCCATCAGTAGCGGCTAAGGTTGGTGGAGAAAGCGCGGGGGTAACAACAAAAATATTTCGACAGTCATATCTGGATGTTGCATTGGAGGGGGATAAAATTGATGAACTTCAATATGCCGACAAAGAGTCAGAATTTATTGCTGAAACTGTGTTGGCGTTAAGGCGACAACAAACTGGGAAAAGTTATGCAGTGTTGGTTCGTTCGAAATCACATGCTCGCCCGATAATAAAGGAGCTTGGGCTAAGGGATATACCAATACGTGCAGTTGATATTGATACGTTGCAAGAGAGTGCAGTTATTCAACAGTTGTTGGGTATCACTAAGGCGTTACTTAGGCCTTCAGATAGAGTAGCGTGGTATTCAGTGTTACGTGGTGCTTGTGTCGGATTATCTTTATCAACTTTAGAAAAACTACATGTTATCAATACTTATAGCCCTTTGTGGGATAATTTGGTGCGGGTTGTAAATGCTGACGCTGCTACATTGGTAGATATGGAGCTTGATGGAATAGCTTCTCAAGAAATGTTGAAGCTACAACGAGTTGTTTCATTATTTGGATTCTACTACCGGCAGAGAAAACAGTTTACTGTACGTGATGCGGTTGAATCTTTGTGGACGAATTTGGGCGGCGATTGTTTTTACAATGAGAAGCTAGGGAATGCAGGTGTACACAAATTAGAAGGTGATGTTGATTGTGATAAAAATGTCGCGATGTTTGAAAAAGAGGATGCACAGAAATATTTCGCCTTACTAGAGGCATTTGAAAGTTCAGCTGATCTTTCTAATATTAACGCGTTGGAAGACAAGGCTATGACGTTATTTGCATCTCCAGGTAGCTCTGAATCAGGCGCAGTGCAAATAATGTCTATGCATAAATCGAAAGGACTAGAATTTGATTATGTCTTTTTGCCTTATGGTGCAAAAAGAGGCCGAGGGGATGACCGTCCTCTTTTGATTGTTGATAATCGCTTGTCACCAGCGACAGGGGAGCAATCATTGTTTTTGGCCGCTTTGCCTGAGCGAGGTGGAGATACCCATGGTGATGCCGTTTATGAGTTTTTGTGGAAGACACACGCGGTCAAATTAAAAAATGAATTATCCCGATTAACATATGTTGCGTGCACTAGGGCCAAGCAGCACCTTTATATTACCGGTACGCTTGGCTCGGATAAAGATGACGAAATTAAGGCGCCAACCAGTGCCTCGATATTGGGAACATTATGGGCGGGGCTGGAGGTTAATGACCTGGTTGGTAACGTAACGGTTGTTGATCCGCAATTGGTTCAAAGAGAAACGCATAAAATGTTCTGTATTTTGTCGGATAGCGCGAACGAGCAATTATTTGAACATCAACAATCTGTTACAGGTGAATTCAAAGTATCGAATGCTTCCGGCAAGGTGAGAGAGTCTTCTAGTATTGAGGAGAGTATTGAGGAGAGTGTTGAGGGGGGTGTTGAAGAGAGTAGTGCCATTGATGTTGTTAACGGCGAAACCGATATTGCTACGACAGACAATTTCTTTGCGAATGTTGGAACCTACGCCCACAGGTTATATCAACAATTTGCCGTCGGTGCTCATTTTAGGCTTAAGCTAAAAGATCTTGAGCGTTTACATCCGTTCTGGCGAGCATCATTGGCAAAGTTGCAGGTACGACCCGATAGGATGGATGAGGCGGTTAATATTATTCAACGCTCTGTTCAGCATTTGATTGATAATCCAGAAAAGGCTGTTTGGCTATTTCAACAGGTAAACGAGTCCTATGCAGAGTATGCGGTAAGCCGTGGGGACGACCAAGGGCAAGGAGAGCATTACGTTATTGACCGCACCTTTGTTGATGGGAATGGCATTCGATGGATCGTGGATTATAAATTTGCAGATATCGAGAATAATAAAAGTAGCGAAAGTACTGATAGTTGTGATAACTATGATAAATTTATAGCAGACCAAGTCAGGTTATATCGCGATCAGCTGGAAAACTATGCTGCATTACTGAATCAGTTGCCGGATTCAAAAAGAGGACCAATCAAAGGAACTGTATTGATGTTGTATTTTCCATTGATTAATCACCATTTTTGCTGGTCCTTAGATGTAGATGTGATTGAGCCATTTTGATAGTTGATAGATAACCCCTTTTAATCAAGGACTTTGAGAATACTATGCCGGTAAATTTTAATGGAAAACTCGTAGTAGCCACTTCCTCTAGTGCGCTGTTTAACTTGAGTGAAAGCGATCAAGTGTTTAAAAAAGAAGGGTTGGATGCTTATCAAAAGTATCAAATTGATCATGAAGATACCCCCTTGGAACCTGGTGATGCATTTCCACTGGTAAAAAAGCTGCTTGCGTTAAATGAGCTTTCCCCTGATTGTCCGCGAGTAGAGGTTATCCTCTTGTCACGAAATAGCGCGGATACAGGGTTGAGAGTGTTTAATTCTATTGAGCATTGGAAGTTACCCATTACGCGAGCTGCGTTTTGTGGTGGCGAAAGCCCATACCGTTATATATCAGCATTTGGCACGCATTTGTTTCTATCCACTATTCCGACGGACGTTCGAAACGCGTTAGACAGTGGCTTTGCTGCTGCGCATATCATTGCACCTGAATGTCCCTCAAGCACCGATGGGCAATTAAAGATTGCATTTGATGGCGATGCTGTGTTGTTTTCGGATAAGTCTGAGAGAGTATTTCAAGAGAAAGGCTTGCAAGCATTTACAGATGCAGAAAAAGCGGCGGCTAAACAACCAATGGAAGGAGGGCCGTTCAAGCCTTTTTTGCAAGTACTGCATAGTCTTCAACAAGAATACGGTGATGATTGTCCTATTAGGACAGCACTGGTAACTGCTAGATCAGCTCCGGCCCACGAACGTGTTGTATTGACCTTAAGGCAGTGGGGGATTCGGATTGATGAGTCTTTATTTCTCGGCGGTTTAGATAAAGGTCTGTTTTTGAAATCTTTTGGAGCAGATGTGTTTTTTGATGATCAAGAAGGTCATTGTTTATCTGCGAGTAAGCATGTTACCGCTGGACATGTAGCTCATGGCGTGTCAAACCCGTTATAATTTTCATCAAAGGAGTAGTAATAAAATGTCTGATCAGGATCGTGATTTTGAAAAAGAGTACTCGTCTAAAGATACGGTTGCCAAGTTGAGGCGGTTAGCTGATTGCTTGGAGCAAGGTAAACCATTTGAGATAATGATAGGTGGAGAGCGTATTTATGTACCAGTAAGAGCAACGTTTAACATTGAACATGAACGAAGTGACGGCGAGGAAGAAGTCGAATTTCAGTTTAAATGGGCTACTGAGTCCTAAATAATCATAAGCCTGTATTTAACCCTTCGAAAAATCCAGTAACTGAATTAGAATGCGATGCTTTCGCCCATCGTATCTACTTCGGTGCTGGCGCACTGTATTTACCTAAGTGTATGAGGTTTTTGAATGGATTGGTTGAAATCTAGGCGTTTTCAGTATTTGGCATCGTTACTTGCAATTTGGATGTTAATGCTAGTTGCACTTCGTGCCATATTCTATTTTGGCTTTTCGGAAGTTGGAGATATAGTTCACCCGTCTTTTGGTACATTGGCACAGGTTTTATACGTCGGTGTTAAGTTTGATCTTCGCTTATCTTTATTGGTGTTGGTTCCGGTGGCTTTGGCAAGTTTGCTCCCATGGAATATAACTAATAGCGTTTTAGCTCGCCGTTTAACGCATATTTATCTAGCATTGGCAGTCTTTCTTTGTTTGATGTTTTATATACTGGATTTTGGTCATTATGCCTATCTAGGTATACGTATGAATTCAACCATATTACGGTTTTTCGATGATATTGTTATATCGGCTACGATGGCGTGGCAGAGTTACCCTGTAATTTGGATAAACCTAGCTTGGGTTTTTGGTACGGTTATATTTTTCTTGAGCATGAAACGTTCGGCTTTGTTGTTAACAAAGCCAGAAACGGGAATGCAAAAAAAACATAAAGTAGTCGGCGTTGTGGTGATTTTTGCGTTCTTCTTTTTTGGGATATTTGGCCGTCTTGGCTCAACGATGCCGTTACGATGGAATGATGCCTTTTTTACGGGTAACCCTAGCATTGCGGCGCTTGGTATTAACCCCGTTTTGAACTTCACCGATTCTTTTAAGTACCGTTTTGCAAGTAAGTATGATGAGGCGACAGTAAGAGACTATTATCCTTCCATAGCGGAGTATTTGGGGGTAGAGGAGCCTGATAGCGTAACGCTAAATTATACTCGTAGGAATGCAGCTGATAATCAAGATGCCACTATTCGTTTAGATAAACAACCGAATATCATTATGGTGATGTTGGAGTCGTTGGGGGCTAGTCGCTTAGGTGTATACGGCCACCCACTCAAACCTTCCCCAAACCTCGACCAAATTGCCAACGAGGGCTGGTTTTTCCCTAACTTTTATGTGCCAGTGTCAGGAACTGCACGTACCGTGTTTGCAAGTCTAACGGGCTTGCCTGATGTATCTACCGTGCGAACAGCCTCACGTAACCAAATGATTACAGAGCAACACTCTGTTGTTAACGCGTTTGTAGATTACCCAAAGTACTATTTTATTGGTGGCGCGGCGGGTTGGGCAAATATGAGTGCGGTGTTACGTACAAATATCAAAGGTCTAAATCTTTATGAAGAAGGAAGTTACGACTCTCCTGATGCTGATGTTTGGGGTATTTCAGATTTAGACCTATTCAAGGAATCAAATGCAGTCTTGAAAACTTTACCGAAGGATAAGCCGTTTTATGCTTATATCCAAACTGCAGGTAATCATCGACCATTTACAATTCCCTCGGAAAATGACGGTTTTGAAACTATTCACGTGCCGGAAGAAGAGTTGAGAAAATTCGGTTATAAGAATAATGAGCAGTTTAATGCCGTTCGATTGCTAGATTTTAATATCGGCCGCTTTATGGAAATGGCTAAATCTGCGGGTTATTTTGAAAATACCATTTTTGCGTTTTATGGAGATCACAACAACCGTATTACCACTACACCTCATATGAAACCGTTTTATGAAGCCTTGGATTTAGATGGTTTGCATGTGCCCTTTATGTTTTATGCTCCAGGCCTAATAGGGCAGCGACGGGTTGAGGCAGCAGCAAGTCTTGTTGACGTGTTACCAACGTTAGCGGATTTTGCTGGGGTACCTTTTGATAACACCACAATGGGAAGAAGCTTAAATCAGCCTATTGATGAAGATAGAGCTGTTTATACACAAACATCGAGTAAAACAAGCCCTATCATAGGCGCTGTTACTAAAGATTTTATGCTGCGAATGAACTTTGATAGTACGGATATAAAACTTCATGACCTTAATAGTGATACACCAAGGGTTGATGTGACTTCTCAGGATCCTGAAAAAGCTGAAAGCTTAAGCCGAATAGCCCGTGGTATTTACGAAACCACAAAATGGATGTTTCATCATAATAAACATTTGCCTCAAGACAAATAGAAGGAGCGCCTTCCTATGAAGCTAGCAACATTGGATGTATGGGTACTTGGTATTTACTTTGGTTTGATATTATTTCTTGGTTTTTACTTTTCAAGAAAAAATACCAACACAGAAGAATATTTTGTTGGCGGAAGGTCGTTTCCTGGTTGGGCGATAGGGCTTAGCTTGGTGGGAACGTCGATTAGTTCAATTACCTTTTTGGCCTATCCTGGCGATGCCTATAAAACAGCATGGTTGCGCTTTTTGCCCAATTTGATGTTGCCTGTAGCAATTCTGTTTGCAGCGTATTTCTTCCTTCCTGTATTTCGTCGTAAAAAAACAACATCTGCTTATGAGTTTTTAGAAGATCGTTTCGGACCTTCGGTTAGGGTTTATGGTGCTGTTGCCTTTATTGTGGCGCAGTTGGTTCGGTTAAGTACTATATTGTACTTGTTGTCGTTGCTCGTACATGAGCTGACGGGGCTTGATCCTGTTATCTGTATTGTTATTAGTGGTGTATTTGTTTCGGTATATACCGTTGTCGGAGGGATTGACGCAGTGATCTGGACTGATGTCATGCAAACGGTTGTGCTTGTTTTAGGGGGGGTGATGTGCCTGTATGTGATCATAGATCTGCTACCGAACGGTTTTGCTGATGTTTTTAATATAGCCGAAGAACATGGCAAATTGGCGTTTTCAGAGCTGAAAGAGGGGAGTTTGCACCCCGTCTCCTGGGATGTATCGTTACTGAATAAAACCGGCACCATGATGTTAATACTGGGTGTGACTTCTTGGCTTACGGAATACAGCAGTAATCAAAATACTGTGCAGCGTTATTGCGCCGCAAAATCAGAAGCAGAAGCGCGAAAAGGTATGTTTATCTGCGGGATCAGTAGTTTGCCCATTTGGGCGTTTTATATGTTTTTGGGAACCGCCCTGTATGCATTTTATCAAGTATTCCCAAACCCTGAAGCCGCAATGATGTTAGATGGTACAAAGAAAGCAGAGCAAATTTTGCCGTTTTTTGTATTATCAGAATTACCCGCGGGTATTGTTGGGTTGGTGCTAGCTGCCGCGTTAGCTGCTGCCATGTCTTCCCTGGATTCAAGTATTAATGCCATATCGACGGTTTCAATCGTTGATATTTATCGCCGACATATCAACCCTAAGCAAGAAGACAAACATTATCTGCATGTGGCTTGGGGAGTGGCGGCTATTGTTTCTTGTTTTATGATTGCTGGTGCAATTTACATAAATCAAGCTGACACCAAAACCTTGCAAGATACGGCTACCGTGTTGGCTTCTTTGTTAGGTGGTGGTTTGTTAGGCTTATATCTTATTGGTTTCTTTTCTAAAAAGGGAGATGCTCGTAGTGCCTGGATGGGAATTGCAGTAACAATGGTATTCACGCTTTGGACAATTCTTGATAAGAAGGGGATGCTAAGTGACAGCCTGTCTTTGCCCTTTGATGCGTACTATGCAACGCTGATTGCAAACTTTCTCATGTTTCTTGTAGTTTATGTATTTGCGACCGTCATCTTTCGAAATAAAGTCGATGTAAAGTAAAGGCCTTTATAAAACCCCATTTCCTGAAAACCAATGGCTTTGCACAAGCCATTGGGACCATCTCCTTATTGTTTGCACATTTTCTTCATATTTCTTGCCTAATTTATTTTTAATTTACCTTTGGTAAACATCGGCATAATAAAAATTTAAAAGAGGCATTCTCGTGAGCACGAATATTAGCAAGACCAAGGTCCCTAGAGGTTATTCCTACCACCAACCCAAAAACATTCGTAATAAAGTGTTAGGGATAACATTTATCGGCACGCTGTCGTTCTTGCAAATGGGGTGTGGAAGTTCCGCCTCTGATGCGGAGTTGGATGTCATTATTGCTGGCCAAAATCTAACAGAAAACCCAGCGTTAGCGCGTGATCTACCTGACATATCTGACCCAATAGCACAGCTTGGTATGGCACTTTTTTATAGTAAAAGCTTAGGTGGGGCGATGGATGCTGCCTGTGTGACTTGTCATCATCCAGGGTTAGGTGGAGCTGATGGGTTATCATTTTCTATTGGTGTTGATTCCCTAGATTCGAATGTGTTGGGCTTAGGGCGAACAAATAGCACTAATTTGCCAAGTGTTCCTCGCAATGCACCCAGTGTATTCAATGCTGGGTTATGGGACTCAGGATTGTTTTTGGATTCAAGAGTTGAAAGTTTAGGCAAGGAGATAAAAGCCAATGGGGCTGTGTCTCCTATTCGAACACCGGACAGTGACTTTTTGACTGCTGATGTCAATGCAGGTGAAAACTTAGTTGTTGCCCAATCAAAATTCCCGGTTACTTCATCTGATGAAATGAAAACTGAAAACTTCGAAAATGGCAGTACAAACGATGAAATTCGAGATCACTTGGCTGCTCGTATCGGTGATTATGGTATCGGTGAGGGGGAGTTATCGACCAACACATGGTTGGAAGAGTTTCAAACTGCGTTTGCAAGTTCAGAAGGGGCAGAGACGCTGATAACGTTTGACAATATAGCCTTCGCACTAGGGGAATTTGAGCGTTCAATGGTGTTTGTTGATACACCCTGGCACCAGTATGTTAATGGAGATTTGTTAGCAATAACGGAAGAACAGAAACAAGGAGCCCTTTTATTCTTTACGCCTGTGAATGAAGGTGGCGCAGGCTGTTCAGGTTGCCATCGCGGTGATGCATTTAGTGACGAACTTCATCACACGATTGCATTTCCTCAAATAGGTGTTGGTAAAGGGGATGGGAATAATGATGACTTTGGTCGTGAGAGGGAGACAGAAAACCCAGCAGATCGCTATCGTTTTAGGACAGCATCATTGCTTAACGTGGCTTTAACTGCGCCTTATGGACATGCAGGAACATACCGGACGTTGGAGGAGGTGGTCCGACATTATGTGAATCCAGTTGCTTCGGTTAACGCATTTTTTGATCGCGGCGGGTGGTGTCAATTACCGCAATATCAGACTATTGAAAATTGTGAAACATTGTACCCAGACTCCATGGAAAATAGTCAGCTAGCATTACAGAAGCTAGGTCAAGAGCGCCAAGCTAGGGTCACACCGTTTGTCTCACCCGCGTTAGATAATACTCAAATTGCACAATTGGTTTCATTTCTGGAGTCGCTTACCGACGACTGCGCCAGTGACCGAGATTGTTTATCTGCCTGGGTGCCAGCTGCGGGTGATAATGGGCCAGATGATAACCAACTTAATGCAGTTGATTTTGAAGGGAATGTTCTGTGATAAACGTAAGAGAAATGAAAATGTAGTTATTCTGCCCTCTACTGCATGATGCAGGTTAGAGGGCAGTTGCATAAGGCCTATATAAAATCCAATGTCTTTAAAAATGCAGAATTTATCTGGTCGACGGCATCTTGCGAAAATTGGAAATCTCGTTCTGCAGCCATAATGTTATCGCATAAAGAAACCAGTAGATTTTCAACATCCGCTACCTTGATGAACTCCCCTTTGGAGTCCTCAACCATAGATTCTACCCGTCCATTATAGGGTGAATATCGCTGCATAATATGTATCCACAGATCAGCTTAAAGAATTAATATCAGTCTACTGTCAGAAGGGATAACAAAATATAGGCCGAACGATATATATTTCAGACTTAGTGTGAAATATATCTGTTTGTCAGGCTACTTTAAAAAGACTGTCTGGGGTGCTTTTTTGGGGGGCTTTTTTTAAGGCGACCTGCTAGGTCCCTTGTTAGATAAATGATAGCGCCCACCATTAATACTGGGTCAATCATGTAATCCCAATAATTGGTTGATTGTAAATTGCCAAAACTAAAGCTTAGTGTCGCTAGGCATAAGATACCGCTGGTCCACGAGCTTCGAAGCAACAACAAGGTTAATGCACCCAAAAAGAAGTAGCCTAATGCCATCCAATGCATTGGATCAGTAATGTAACCAAAGCGATAAGGATCAAAATAGGTTAACCCTAATGTAGTAGGGTAAAACCAAACGCCTGTTACTAGGGTGAAAGCGCATAGTTGTAGGTAGGCTGTTTTTCTCGCCGGAGTGCTATAAATACCAGCTAAGGAGTTGATTATATAAATACTTAGTAACAGCTGAGTTACGATGCTTAAATCCCCAATTCCTGCCCGTATGTAAAGTGGAATAGGTAAACCTGATAGTGGAATTATTCCTGATATAGCGATAACCGCTGCAATCAACATTCGTAAACGAATAGGTCGTTTTTTTAAACGAAAGATAAATGACAGCAACGCTGCCCAAACTAAAAATGATGAAATTATTCCTGCGCTCATAAACGGTTTTCTGTAGTAAGTGTGGATGTCGGGTTAGCTGGCGAGTTGTTACGTACTTTTGCGGTGTTTTTTGGTTTTGTTCCCGTCGAGGGGGTTAAGGAAAATGAAACATGCTTGATAGCCGACTTATTCCAGGTATATACAAGGTGATATTGGTTGTGACTGTCTTGAATCAAGTAGGGGTAATCGTATTGAAATTCACACTGATTATTTTCACACATGTTTTCTATGGCGCGTGAAACCATGTGCGCCTTCTTTTCGGTCGAAGCTTTGTATTGGCCAACATCATTTTGTAGGCTTTTTTCGTAATCGCTCTGTTTGGTTTGTTGTGCATGAGAGGTTTTATCTTCAAACGAATGGAGAGGGGACCACTGCTTTCCCTGGTTGTATGTGTACAACTTGAGTCTGTATCGGTTGGTGTTGATATCATTAAACACGCCAATTTTGCCAAGAGTATTATGGTGAGCCAATGCGATAGCAGAGTTGGGATTGTTAATATTAATAAATGCGGGTTTGCTCCAGTGTGCGCCAGCATCTTGTGTCGTTGTTTGTAATACTCTTTTGTTGCCGTTATCGTCCGGTGGGCCAGCGTACCGCATAAGAGCTAAAGCGTTAGTGGGGCTGCTGACATGAATCACTGGCTGCAGCGAGTGTTTGCCTTTGCTCATACGCGTTTTGGTTATTACTTCCCCCTTAGTGCTTATACGAAGAAGTTCCCCGAACTTTCCAGCAAACTCATGGTAAACAGGTAGTCCAATAGAGCCATCTTTATAAAAAACAGGTGTCCCCTTTACTAACGTGCTGAGGTTGAGGAAAGGGGATGTAATTAGGCGTTTACTGGTGCTCCAGGTTTGTCCCTCATCAAGGGAGGTTGACCAATTAATAGCACTTGCAGCCCACCCGCCAAATGAAACGCTAACGTAAAATAGGTGTAATGTGCCCTCGGGGTCTTGAGTAATTACGACGTTACCCAGTTTTCGAATGTAGCGAAGGGTTTGTGTTTGTGTGTTTTTCGCAGATAGTATCGCAATAGGTTCGTCCCAGCTTAAGGAATCTGGGTTAAAAAACGAGGTAAACACTTTTACATCTTTGCCGCCTTCTCTTGAGCCTCCCCACCAGGTTGCAATTAAGCCGCCAGAGTCTAATTGTGCGACGGAGGGCGCGTGTACTAGATGGGCGCTATCATCGTTAATGACCCTGGCTTCTATATCGGTTACAACATAGGCAGGGGGGGGAGCTGAGGCCTCCTCTGGGGCGTCGAACACGGGCATATCGTGGTGTTTAACGCTAAATTGGTGTGAGGGTGCAGGGGTTAGTGTGCTATTTGCTAGCGCCACACTAAATACAATGACTATACCCATTAGACTGCTAAGCCTAATGCGTGAATACGAGGATGTAGGAATGAGGATTACCGTGTTCTTATAGTTGTTTATGTTGTTATTATGGGTGCCGATCTTAACGTGATATACAGCCTTGCTAAGATCAGGAGCAACTATACACGGATTGTAAGGAATAGAAAACGCGATGATTTAATAGATCATTAAAAGCTGTAGAAAGTCAGGGGTTTATGAAAAACCCTCTTACCTCAAAAACTTACCAGCTAACATTAAAACCTAATGCACCATTAACAATCATGTCACCGAAGAATGTTTCTGGAGATTGAGCACATTTTTTCTTAATTGCGTCACTGAAGTCTAAACCTGCAATAGAAGGAGCATCGATCAAATACGCTTTTTCTCTAAGGCTGACCCCCATGCTCTGGTAAACCGCGACGATAGAGAATTTGTCAGTGTTGGTCGTAAGTCGCTCGGCGGAGACGGTCAGGCTGAGTAAAGGAATTGGGTAATCTCTATTAAGCGCTTCAATTTGGTCTGCAGGAACGTAGCGTTGGTCTTGTAATAAAGATAGTTGTTCGTCAGTAAGCTCTGGTGTGGCTTGTGTGTTAAACGCTGTCATACACAAGAATAAAGCAAATGCTGCGATCACTTTAGACGGTGTGTTACAGGTAACAGCTTTCTGACGGTTGTCTATCATATTAACGGCACACTATTGAGTTAATGGGGCTGGGTTAATGCGGTTGTCGTTGCTTAATAAATATACTAGTGGTTATATTTTGAACTTTACAGCGGCGCTTTGTAATTTTGCGTTAACGATCATACAAACAGTAATTAGCCCTGCTAACTGGTACAAACCTTGCTCATGTTTTGAGCGTTAAATTGGTTATTTAAGATATTTTGAAGTGAATATAAATCGAATAAGTATTCATTTGGATTGCACGTGTTTCTTGTAAGTAATTGATAATATTACAAATAACTTTTTAGTCTAGATTTTGCTCTATTTCTGGACGTGAATTTCGCCTGGTTTGCTAAGCTCAATTAGTGATCAGCAAGAATTGCCAAAAAGAAGTGTCTGGATTATGTTAGAAATGAAGGAAAACATGGTAAATACGATTCTTTACGCTACGGATTTAGGATTGTACGGCCCTTATATGCTCGAACATGTTGGAGACCTGGCGAGAAGCCATAATGCCAAGGTATATGTGTTACACGTTATCGAGCCGTTGGGTGTATTTGCAGATGCGGTGTTAGAGACATTTGTTCCAGAATCGTCAAAAGAAGACTTAAGGGATCATGGTTTAAATGAGGTGATGACCGCAATAAGAGCAAAGGTTCGGGCGGTATTTGATCAGGATCTTAATGACTATGAAGGTGAGACTGGTTGGTTAAAGGATGTACATGTTATCGGTGGGATTCCGGCCGAAGTGATTCTGACTGATGCAGAGGCGATCAGGGCTGATCTCATCGTGATGGGGAGTCATGGAGGGGCTAGTGATGCTGCAACACCAATTGGTTCTGTTGCAGCAAAAGTGCTTCAGTTATCTCCTATACCCGTTTACCTGATTCCTACATCAACCAACAGAAGTATGAATTTTGGTATGGCATCTGGGCTATAGGCGTATTTAAAAAAATGCGTACTTAATTCCCAAAGCAAAAAGAGTGCTTGCAAGAATTGGTTGCATAATATTTTCTGGCATACGCGCGCCAACTTTGGTTCCAACGTAAATTGCTGGCAGTGAGCCAATGAGTAGTGACCCTAACAAATGAAAGTCAACATTCCCTAAAAATAAGTGTCCTAGGCCAGCAACAAGTGTTAGAGGAACCGCGTGCGCAAGGTCCGTTCCAATAATGTTGATTGACGATAGTCGTGGGTAGATGACAAGCAGTACAGCGGCGCCAAAAGCCCCCGCACCAACAGAAGACAATGTTACTAACACACCTAGAGCTATACCCATTACCCAGGTTATCCAGGTCGCATGATTTTGTATTGCAACCATTGCCTTAGGCGTGTCTTTTGTCTTTGAACCATTGACTAATTTGGATTTAAATAGCAACACAGTAGCAGTTAGAATCAGCATGACTCCAAGGCAGCTAGTTAAAACTTGTGCGTACTGATCGCTATCGGCAAAGACATTATCTAAGAAATAGACTGTCACCAATGACGCAGGAATACTTCCGCAAAATAGCGTAAGTACGATTTTCCAGCGAATAGTGCCTTGTCGCCGGTGGAGAATAACGCCTCCAGCTTTGGTGACAGAGGCATATAATAAATCAGTGCCGACCGCAATTTGGGGGGGGAACCCGAATAAGAGAAGAATAGGGGTCATTAGAGATCCGCCCCCAACGCCTGTTATACCTACTGCAAAACCTACCGCAGCCCCCGCTGCAATGTAAAAAAGTATATCCATTTGACAAATAGTTACTCTACAACCGTTTTTTATAAAAACAAACTCTATGAGGTTGGTAAATCTAACGATTCTGTCCTATTCTGGAAAGTAATATTTTTGCATATTTTTATAGCTGACGAATATATCGAACGCCCAGAGGAATTTGTATGAAGCTTCAACAGTTACGTTATATTTGGGAAGTAGCCAGACACGATTTAAATGTGTCCGTGACAGCCCAAAGCCTATATACCTCGCAGCCGGGTATCAGTAAACAAATTCGCCTCTTAGAAGATGAACTAGGCGTCGAAGTATTTTCGCGCAGTGGTAAACATCTAACACGTGTTACACCAGCAGGTGAGGCTATTTTAAAAATAGCGGGTGAAATACTACGCAAGGTTGAAAGTATTAAGCAAGTTGCTCAAGAATTTAGCGACGAGCACAAGGGAAGTTTGTCATTGGCAACAACCCACACTCAAGCCCGTTATGCACTACCTAATGTCATTGAAGGGTTTATTGATCAGTATCCTGAAGTTTCATTGCATATGCATCAAGGTACGCCGATTCAAATATCAGAGATGGCTGCGGATGGTACGGTGGATTTTGCCATCGCCACTGAAGCATTAGAGTTGTTTGGTGATTTGGTTATGATGCCGTGTTACACCTGGAATAGGGCGGTAATTGTTCCTAAAAACCACCCTCTAGCTCAGGTTTCTGAACTTACGTTAGAAGATATCGCTAGGCAGCCTTTGGTTACCTATACATTCGGTTTTACCGGTCGATCAAAGCTAGATGATGCGTTTTTAAACAAAGGTCTGTCACCTAAAGTTGTGTTTACCGCTGCTGATGCGGACGTAATTAAAACCTATGTTAAATTAGGTTTAGGTGTTGGAATAGTCGCTAAAATGGCATGTGCTGATGAAGACCCAGATCTTGTTGTTCTGGATGCCAGTCATCTATTTGAGCCGAGTGTTACAAAAATCGGCTTCAGGAAAGGTACGTTCCTTCGGGGCTATATGTATGACTTTATCGAAAAGTTTGCACCACATCTGAAAAAGGATGTAGTTGATGAGGCGGTTGAGCGGCATACAAGAGCGGAGCTAGATGAGTTGTTTAATCATCTGGATTTACCGAATTACTAAATTGTGATGCTTATAATTGCTGCACAAATAAAAACGAGAGCATAAGCTCTCGTTTTTATTTGCACGATTGTTATCTAATCGTTATATGATAGGAATTATAGGAAATCCAAGTCAGGGTTTTGATCCAAGATTTCTTTCATCTCATCTTTTTCTTCGGTTTTTTGCTCTAAGACATCTTTAACGAATTTAAAATATACCGTGTAAATATCCACTTTCCCGTTGTCATTCTCAACAACAAAAAACGGTGCTCGATCGACGCTATGTTCAGCGGCAATTAGCATACCTGGGCTGGTTGGGTCACGCTCATCCGCGATAACTACTTCGTCGATACGGGCCATTTGACCAGAATCTTCTAGTCTACCTATTACATCCCCGCACTTTTTGCAGGGAGAACCGTCTGCCAAGATTTTCTTTACTAAGGTGATTTTCATAAAGTGTCCACTGTTATACGTTGGTGCTGGTTTTACTTAATGTTAGTAGAATGTAGTCCACACTCTTTTTGTGTTGCTTCTTCCCACCACCAGCGACCTTCGCGCTCATGTTGGTTAGGAAGCACTGGGCGAGTACATGGCTCACAGCCAATGCTGGTATAACCTTGCTCGTGAAGCTTATTGAATGGAACGTCATTGCTACGAATGTAATCCCAAACTTGAGCAGAGCTCCAAGACGCTAAAGGGTTAAACTTAATCAGCTGGTTCGTTTCAGTTGAGAAAGCGCCATCAATTTGGATAACAGGAATCTCAGCTCGTGTGCCTGGGCTTTGGTCTTTGCGCTGACCAGTAACCCAGCCGCCTAATGTTGTTAGCTTCTTGCGAAGAGGTCCGATTTTTCGAACGGCGCAACATTCTTTGTGGTCATCTTTATAGAAACTGAATAAGCCTTTTTCGTCAACTAGCTTTTGAACGGCTTCAGCCTCAGGGAATGTAGTTTCAACACTTACGCCGTACTTTTCACGTACTGCTTCAAGAAATTGATAGGTTTCTTTGTGTAAACGGCCTGTATCCAAAGTAAATACTCGGAATGGCTTTCCTAGTTTGGCTGCCATATCGACTAATACGACATCTTCTGCGCCGCTAAAAGAGATTGCAACGTTATCAACCTTGTCTAGGGCTGCAGCAAGGATCTCTTGTGGTGTTTTTGTGGATAGATCATCGTTTAGGGCTTGGATCTCTTCGGCGGTAAATGTCATTTGTGCTCCTCTCATAACACGGGTGTAAAATTTGATATAGAAAACTGGCGCTATTCTACCAGAGGTTGCATAACCAAAAAAATACCAGGATTGACTACTTTTATAAGATTTTGTTATATATGACCAATAAATAGCAAAAAAAACGATTAAATAGGCGTTATTAAAGACTGGAGTTTTGATTGCAACCAGCCGGGAGACCCGCTAGAGTTGCGCCTTTAGATACATACCATACTTGGTTCATCGTAAATTTAGGAGTTTGTTGTGGAATTAGCTTGTCTTGATCTTGAAGGTGTATTAATCCCCGAAATTTGGATTAGTTTTGCGGAAAAAACGGGCATTGATGCCTTAAAAGCTACCACTCGTGATATTCCTGATTACGATGTTCTGATGAAACAGCGTCTAGCTATCTTAAAAGAGCACAATCTTGGGTTGACTGAAATCCAAGAGGTGATCGCTGAGTTAAGCCCAATCCCTGGTGCGGTCGAGTTTGTTGACTGGTTGCGTGAGCGTTTTCAGGTGGTAATTCTTTCTGATACATTTTATGAATTTGCCCAGCCTTTGATGAGGCAGCTTGGATTTCCGACATTGTTATGTCACAAGCTGGAAGTTGCGGAAAATGGAGCGATCACGGATTATAAGCTAAGACAAGTTGATCCTAAGCGGCAGTCTGTGAAGGCCTTTCATACACTCAACTATCGCGTGATAGCGGCAGGGGATTCTTATAACGACACCACCATGCTAAGTGAAGCTGAAGCGGGTATCTTGTTTAAGGCCCCTGATAATGTGATTGCGGAGTTCCCTCAGTTTCCGGCAGTACATGAATATGACGAGCTAAAGAAAGAGTTTCTAAAGGCATCAAATCGCAAGCTAAGTCTGTAGTTATAACGTTAGTTTTGTTTGATAGCCGTTGGATTTAAGTTTATAAAGGTAAGTGACGCTTAGTTGCTTACCTTTTTTTTTCCAGTGCAAGTAAAAAACGTTCTACTTTATCGAAGGTTTCTTGATATTCATCCTCGCAAATAGAGTCTGCTACAATCCCCCCGCCACCCCAGCAGTGAATGTTTTCACCTTGCAGCACAAATGTCCTTATATTGATATTGCTATCACATGCACCGATGGTATTGAAATAAGCCATAGACCCGCAGTAAGCAGAGCGGTGATGATTTTCAAGTTCATCAATGATTTCCATGGCTCTGACTTTTGGTGTGCCGGTAATGGAACCTCCTGGAAAACCTTGTTTTATCGCGTCGATACCATCATAACTATCATTAAGCGTGCCGGTTATTGTGCTGACCAGGTGATGCACATTTGGAAAGCTCTCAATCTCAAATAAAGAGGGCACGGCAATGCTTCCAGCTTTACAGACTTTGCCAAAATCATTCCGAAGTAGATCAACAATCATAAGGTTTTCAGCTTGATCTTTTGGGCTGTTGCCTAAGTCCTCTTTGTTCTGTTGATCTTTTTCGGCATCCTGCGCTCTTGGGCGAGTACCTTTAATTGGAGATGTTGTTAGCTGATTACCTTCGGCTTTAATAAAGCGCTCGGGAGATAGGCTGAGTAGCTGAAAATCTTCGGTGGCAAAAAAAGCGCCCATTGGTGCCGGGTTGTCCGCTCTTAATGTTTGGTAGGCTCCCCAGCTAGAGCCTGAGTATTTTGCAGAAAAACGTTGGGCAAAATTAATTTGATAGGTATCGCCAGAAAGTATGTAATTTTTTATCTGTTTGAAGTTTTCTTGATAGGATACTTTGGATTGATCTGACTGGAAATTTGATTTTAACTGGAAATTATCTAGTGTCGATTTATCGTTGTTGGTAGGGCTGTAAGTTGGTTGCAGGCGTTTACGAACAGCATCAACGTTGGCGCCCTTAATATAAATAAAACATGTGCTCTTCGTTTTATGATTAGTAGCAATAACCCATTCATAAAAGCCAAATGCGGCATCAGGAATATTGGTGTCATTGCTAGTAGTGGAAGGCAAATGTTCAAGTTGCTTGCTTAAATCATAAGATAGGCAACCCATCCACCCTGGTGCTATAGGGTATAGGTCTACGTTGGGGTGTCGTGTTGTTTTTGGAAGGCCTAATCGTATTGCAGAAAAAAATGGCTCATTAATTTCGTTATATTCGCCTGATTGACCTTTTAGGTAGGTTGTATTGTTGCGGGAAATCAGGTGTTTTGTTGGTGCAGCAGCGATAATGTCAATGTGATGTTTAGGGTAATTATTACCCTGGGAATGTCCGCTATCAAGGAGGATTGGCCAAGGCAGGTCTACAAACAGCGTCATTAACGACAAGCTGTCGGAGTGATAGGGAAGGGTGTCGCAGAGTAAGATTGTCACGTTTGACGTTTATCGCCTGTTTGTGAGCTAAGACTAAGATTGAATGCCGATTCTATTGAAGGCGCCTTTCTATCTTGGTCTTGGCTAGTATTCGTGTGGATATCTCTTCAACTGAAGCATGAGTTGAATTTAGATACGGAATTCTGAAGCGATGATAGATGGCTTCAGCACCTCTAACTTCAGACTCGCACTGCCTTAGTGAAGCATACTTACTATTTGATTTTCGCTCTGTTCGAATTGCAGCTAAACGTTCTGCTTCTATACTCAAACCAAACAACTTCTCTCTATGGGCCCTTAATGGCTTGGGGAGTTGAACGTCGTCAAGGTCATCTTCAGTAAGCGGGTAATTGGCGGCTTTTATACCGAATTGCAGGGCCAGATACAAGCAGGTTGGTGTTTTTCCTGAGCGTGAAACGCCAATAAGGATAACATCGGCTTGGTCGTAGTAACGGGTACGAGCGCCGTCATCATTGTCTAGTGCAAAGTGAACGGCATCAATACGCACCTTGTAGGAATCATCATCAGGTACAGAGTGAGATTTTCCGACGGAATAGGATGAGCTTGACTCAAGCACTGATTCCAATGGTTTGAGAAAGGATTCAAATACATCCATCATAAACCCATCGGCATTGTAGATCATTTTACGAATGGTTTGATCAACGATGGTGTCAAAAACAACCGGTTGTTTACCGTCGTTAGCTGCTGCTTTATTGATCTTTCGAACAGCATCTTTGGCGCTTTCTTCATTGTCTACATAAGGGATTGTCACGCGCTCAAATTCGATGTGCTCAAATTGAGTCAGTAGGCTATTTCCCAGGGTTTCGGCAGTAATACCTGTGCCATCGGAGATAAAAAAGGCTGTGCGCTTCATAGGTAATTGTTCTCTTGAACAGGCTCTGGGAATATGAGTTCTAATTTACCGTGAAAACCTAATTAGGACGAGTGATTTGTTATTTTTTGATGCCTCTAAGGCACATGGTACAAGCATTTGAGTAATGCTTGTGTAGTTAGAGCTTTATATTGCCGGCCATATGGAGTGTCATTTCAAGCTGGATACGGGTTATGCGAGTTGGCATTGAGGGTCTTGAAATTGATTATAGGGATTCGGAACTAAAAATAGGTGGGGCAGTATTCTGTATCTAATGATATATCCATGTCTACAAAATACTGCCTATCTAAAAAGGAAGGTTATGGTGAGATAGTATCGATCACGCCATCACAATTGTTATCGATACCATCATCAAATATCTCATCAGCATAGCCGTTGATGTTTGAGTTGGTATCATTGCAATCCCTGTATTGATCCCAGTCTTGCGTGTAGTAGCCATCCCCATCGGCGTCCGTACCTAAATCATAGTAGAAAGGTATGTAGTAACCAATATCGTCAGTGTTCGATGAATATTTTACATAAATCGTTTTTTCTGTATTAGACGAGTTGGGGAAGGTTGTTCCTCCTCCTGCGCCAACCGGGCTAGAGAAAATCAATGTTATTCCATCGGAGTCATAAGCCTGAAGCTCAACATTTAAATTATTATCAAACATTCCAAGGATAATCGCTGAGTACGCAGGAATACTAATTGAGAAATAATCAGCTTCCCCTGGAGCCTCGATTGTTCTAACGTTGGATGCAAGTTCATTGCTGAATTGAATTTCCCACACAGAATTTGTAGCTTGAATCATGCTTGTCGCCTCTTCAAATGAGTCATCTTCTTCTGCGTTATCTGCTAACGAACCATCTGGATAATCAAAACCACTGCAATTTTGATCGATACCGTCGCCTAATACCTCGTTGCCATAAGAGGGGTGAATACTAGCATCATTATCATTACAATCGTAAAAGCTGGAGTAGCCATCCTCGTCAAAGTCAATGAGTTCTCTCGCGTTTAAAGAGTATGTGGAGATACCAAATGTTTCGTTATAAGCTCTGGCTTCCAGGTAATAGGTACCTGTCTCGCTTGGAGAAAACTCTATTCTTGAGTCTAAAAACATATAGTCATCAGCACTCGTTATTTGGTCCCCATTAACATCATAAAGATAAAGATAGGTGTCACAGGTAGCACACAAATTATTTGCTGAAAGCTCGTAAATTGTGCCCTCAGTTAATTCGATAGAGACAAAGTCAACATCTCCAACAGGAAAGATTGTGCGAGTTTGAAGTTGACCTAGGGGTAGAGGGGTTGCTGTTTCAATCGAATTATCGCCAGCTCCGTTTTCCGCGGAATCAGCGCTTGTTGGGAAAGTTTCATTAATTTGATGGCTGCTGTCACCACCACTACTGCCACCGCTACCGCCACCACATGCGGTTAATAAAGTAATTGAATAAACGACCAGCCAATTCCTAATAGACATATAAATCTCCTTGTTCCGCAGAACGAATATAATAAAATATCTTGACAAACATCTTTGATGAAGAGCTTTTTAGTTGCCCTAAGATCAATTTGCGCCAATTTACGCGACTGGTTAGTAAAAGCACAGTAAAATTTCGAAATTTATTGGAATTAGGAAGGCTCGAAATCAGTACTTTTGCGATGACTCTTTGTGATAGGCATATAATTCTAGTGGTTAACGAATGTCTTATTATTTCCCAATATGTTTTTCAATGACACGTACATCTTTTTTCTGATCTAAATATTCAGATAGTTTTTTGTTGAATTGATCGCGGATATCCTTGTCATGAAAGCCGACACTCGCTTTAACCGGTGGAATAATCGAGTGTGTTTTGAATATTACGGGATGATATTTTAACTGTAAGTTTAGCATATACGATCTAGTGGTTCGTTAAGTGCAACTGTATAACTAGCCGCTTTGGGCGGTCATTTTGTGTTATTACAGTCAATGAGAGGGGTCAAATTAACGAAAACGGATGGCTAATTTGAACCCTATATCGACCTCACGATAAGTGATAGGATTTACCCTTATTTGGGGAGTGTTATCGTGGTTAGAATCAATGTGCATGATGTTCATAGGGCTTTGGTTAGGATTTATGAACAAGGTTATAAGTTTGGCCAGAGGTTTGTTTACCTTAGGGGGATGCCTACACATGACAAGGCGGATGAATTGCAGAGTGGAATAGAGGAGAAGGTCAATTATATTCTTTATGACCGGCCTAATGTCGGGGCAAATCATCCAACAGTTAATGCCGCAAAGATACTTCAAGAAGGCCACCACAGTATGATTGCATTGACTTATATTGACATGAATAGGTTAAGCGATGCACCTACAATAATCCCTCACAATGGCGGGACTTTCTTAGGCTCAGAGATCACCGACTTTGTGCAAGTCATTGAAGGTTCAACTGCCTATAGGTTTGATACAAAAACCAAACTGTTGGGCCCGGGTCAACAGTTTTCAAATCTAACGAGTTTGTTGTCAAGGAAATAGGCACCCAGCCATGCAGGAAAAATAAGGTGCTAGGGGTTGATTGCGTTAAGGAATTTCGCTTGCACGGATTGAGTTGTAAGATAACTCTATAAAAACTTGCCGGGTGTTTTTCCGGTCCATTGTTTAAATGCTCGTGAGAAAGCACTTTGTTCGGAGTAGCCAAGTAAGAAGCTGATTTCGATTATAGATAGTTGCTTTTCACGCAGGTATTGTATAGCTAGCTCCTGACGTATTTTCTGCAATAATGAGCCAAAATTCAAACAGCGTTCTTCCAGGCGTCGATGTAATGTTCTGCTGGAGATATTTAAGGCTTTGGATATTACACCTAAGGATGGCGTGCCATTCTGTAAGCATATAATCACTGATTTTCGCAGCGCAATATCAAACTCACTTTTATTAGGAAGTGCCCTTAACAACGCTTCAGCTTGCTGATCTAGTAGGCTAACTAGCATTGGGTTACGATCGCTGATGGGGCTACTCAGTAAATCTACCGTAAATTCAACAAAAACCTGGGGTTGATCGTATTCAATATTACTCCCTAGCGACGCCTCATACTTCGGGGCATAGTTAGGAGGAGAATGCATGAAACCCACTCTGTAAGGTTTAAGGAAATCCTTTCCTGATAGGTGTTTCGCGAGTCTGAGTAGGCCTACCAGAAGAATCTCATCGGACTGCTGCGTATCAAATACTTCCACGTGTTCACGCGTCCAGCAGAATCGGTACTTATCACCTACAATGGAAATCTCTCCGGCGCCCTCATAAAGTAATTGTTGATATCGTGCAAAGCGGGCAAAGGCTTCGGCAAGCGTTCCACAGCTCAACGCAAGGTGTCCTAATACGCCGCAGAAAGAGGGCTCGAGCAGTTCTCCGATATCTATTCCAATACAAGGGTTGTTGCTCAATTCTCCGAGCCGACTGATATAACTACACCACCTTTCATAACCCAGTCGGGAGTTGGTGTTTTTTTGAAATCGAGAGAGTTCTTGCCTTATATCTTTCGCGTTAATCGAATAGTGTTCGATGGATTTTATTAATAGACCGGATAGATCGTTGGCAATATAAGGAGTTGAAGTCATTTCAGTATTATTACGAAGGTGGCGAGATATGTCAAAACAGATTGAGCTCATGTCCGTATATTACACCTCATAAACTCAATCGAGTCAGAAAAGAGAAAGCGATAGTTATGATGAAACGTAATGGCTGGTTGCATATGCTTCTTAGCAAAGAAATTCCTGATATTCCGGATAGATTCGGCAACTTGGAGCGTCTATTTCTTATCAGTTTTATCATTGTATTTACGCTTATATTTATCAGGACCTATCCGACAATTTTCCTTGGTTTTGGATTTGGTGATGAATATGATTGGTCATTAATATTCTCTTTTTTCAAGTCATTGGAATATCGTTATCCTATTTTATTTTATGTGGGTCTATTCATGCTTGTTGCAAATGTACTCTTTCGCTTGCAGCTTTTTATCAGGGGGCAGTTTGCTTATCGAAGTAACGATCCGGATTTGCCGATGAAAACCATCGCATTGTTTATGGTTGCTAACGGGTTAAATATAGTTTTTGTGTTGATCGCTGGAATGCTTTTAGGGTTGCTATGTGTTGGGTTTGGTATGGATTTTATTACAGGGTTTAATGCGGTTGAAAATCTCTTCGCTCTAGCGCTTACATATACGGAAAATATACCTACGTTTGTGGAGTTACCTCTTTTAGTTGCTTTTATTCTCACATATCTTGTCCAGGGTTTTTTCCACTATTGGATTCATCGAATGTGCCATCTCAATCGGTTTCTCTGGCTTACCCTTCATCGTTTTCACCATATGCCAGTGATATTAACGCCAGCAACGACAAATGTTGTTATTATATCGGTTCCCTTTTTTATAGGGATTGTATTTGCAAAAACGTTTATTTTTTCCGCTATATCAAAGTTGTTTTATGAACAGCAACTCTTTATGGAAATGTTTTTCTTTCATCTAATTATTACATTTGCAGACCCATATGGGCACCAAACAGCTCTCTTCAAAGAGGGAGTTAAATCTAAGTGGATATCAGTTCTCTGTTTTTTGTCTGGCAATGGGGTTTATCACTATCTCCATCACGCCCGTGATGCCGAAATTGTTGCATCGAATAAAACCAATCAGGTCAATATCGGAGGAGGTGTTGCTTATTTTTGGGATCATGTTTTTGGAACGTTCAAAGGGCTACCGCCGATAGCGGAACCAACACCTAATGTAGGCCTGTGGAGTAATCCCAACCTACATCACAATCCGCTTCGTTTACTGTTGTCTGGATTAATTCAAATAATATATGAAGTTAATTCGAATAAGGGGCTGACAACAAAAATCATGTGTTTGGTCGGATCGGTTAATTACGCCCCTCCCAATACGCGTGATTTCCATATTAAAGAATAGCCAATGAAATAGTCAGAATCGCCAGCATTGACCAAATGCTGGGGTGCCCTTGTTTTTACCTTTCCATACCCGAATTTATGTAACCTACTGTTTATTAGTGTTTTATTTGATCACAACTACTGCTTTTTAGGTTGCTAGCATTTTTTATAGTTCACATTTTGGACAAAAAATAGACTAAAGGACTACAATTAAGATAGGTGGAGAGCAGGATGTTCTGGCTAGCCTTATAAGGGAGAGAATGTGATTCAATATTATCGCTAAGGCGTACTGGTGCATGTTATGAAAATACTGAGTAAGGCTGTCGATATTCGGATCGTAATTGCTGTATTTATTTTGTTTTTGGTTCTGCCTCAAACGTTGTTGGCGGAAGATAGTGTGTCTACAGATTTTGAGTCCTGCATTTTACAGGAGTATGGTGATTCTCAGCTATCTCCAGAGGCCGCATATCAAATAGGGGCGTGCTTTTATGAAATAGTACATGAGCGATGTATGCATCAGGGTGATTTTGAACTTGCGAATAAGTCTTTAATGACCTTGAGCAACGTAAGCTCCCATATTATTTTGCAATATGCAGATAGTTGGTTTGTTCTTGCAGCTAAAGATGGCCATCAAACCGCTATGCAGCAGTTAGCTAAAACCCGGAAGAAATTAGATACAGTTACGCCTTAGTGGATTTGGTCAACTTAATTCGGTCTACGCCTAAAAGTTTTGGGGGGTAGCTTGGCTGTTCTATCTATTGAACCCTGAAAAGCCACATCATTATACATTCCTAGACTAGTCTTTATAGATATCACTCGATTAGATCATAAGAGGTATACATGGGGATTGAGGCAACGCTTTCCAGTGATAGTAAAGAGCTCATAATTAAAGTTTCCGGTGAGTTTAACTTTGGTATGGATAAGGAGTTTCGTGCGTCATATATCGAAGTTGTATTGGTAGATTACGTCATAGACATGCGGAAAGTTCAATATATGGATAGTTCGGCGCTGGGAATGTTGATAAATATGCGAAAGACGCTTGGTAATGATGTAAAAATATCCATTCGTAATGTCAGCGCGAAAGTTAAACACCTACTGACCATTTCGCGAATTAATAAAAAGTTTACAATTGAGTAGCCATAAAGGCCTCTCACTCAGGGGGGAGGGTTTCTGATATGCCGTTTACATTATATTGTGATTTGCAGAGGATTTGTTAGTACCGATCGGTATTTAAGACATGTCAAAGCCTTAGGTAAAATAGGTCTAACACAATTCAATAATCGGGAGAACAGCGATGCAATCGTCTCGTTTAAGTGATTTTGCAGAACAACACCATGTAGTTGGATTAACCGATGCAACGTTGGAAAATCTAGATAATGGCAGTTATGAATTAGGGAGGGCCGAAGCGTTTCTTAGGTTTCAGAAACGCATTAATAATGAAATGTTAACTCATCAAGTGATTACTAATAATCCGTACACGCATTGGTTTTCTAATGCCGAATTAAATGATGCTCAGGTCAAATACTTTATTATTCAATTCAGCGTTTTTTCAAATCAATTTTTAGTGGCACAGCTGCAGAAAATGCTGAATGCCGATACTATCGAAGAGATGCGAGCGTCAAAAGAGATTCTAGCTAATGAGTTAGGAGTGTTATTTAATGATAAGAAGCACCCTTCATCAGCTGGTGGTATATCAGGCTCGGGTGATCGGGATCTTGGTGGTTTAGAAGGATCTATTGAGGGTGGAAGGTTTCACTTTCGTGCAGCACATTTTGAACTCCTGGTGCGTATGGCGGGAAAGTTGGGGTTGGATTTTAGATTGTTAGGGAAAAGAGGCAGAGGTAAACCCAGCACCTTGTTCTTTTGTGATGAATTGATCCGTTTGTATGGCAGTGAAGATTATCAGACGTCTACAGCGGCCTCTTATGCTGTGGAAAATTGGGCTTCAGCAGGGTTTTGGGATCAGTTGGTTTCGGGATTAAATCGTTATAAAAGCAGTCATCATATGGAAAAGCTGCCTTTAACCTTTTTTTCTTGGCACAGTCAGTTGGAAGCAAATCATGCGCATCATACACAGCAAGAGTTGGAAAGTTATTACTTTAACTTTAATGTGGATGAGGATGCTTTTATTCGTATTGGCAATGAAATGTTAGATGGTGTCTACGCATTTTGGAGTGGTTTGGATCGAGATCGAGATCGACTGCATTAGCCTGGGAAATCGATTTGTTGTTCTGGTGCAGCTTGACGGAATTCAGGTTGTGCCAGGCAGTGTTGATATACCCTGTTAAGCGTCGGGTACATCGACATATCGATGTCATAACGCAATGCATTGTATATCTGTGGAATTAGGCAGCAGTCAGCTATCGTAGCGGTGTCCCCATAACAGTATTTTCCACCACTGTTGTCTTTTACGGATGATATTTTTGTTTCCAGGGCAGAGAAGCCTTCATTAATCCAATGTTGGACCCATTGAGTGACATCAATTTCTGACTCAGTATCGTGTTTTAGGTAATTTAGTACCCGTAGATTATTGAGTGGATGTATATCACAACAAATGATAAGTGAAAATTCTTGGCATGCGATGTTGTTGTTCGTGTTTTCGGGCAATAATGAAGGGGTTGGCTGGCATGTTTCCAAATACTCCATAATTGCGAGAGACTGGCTTATGTTTCGGTTGTTATGGGTGAGCACCGGTACCAAATTCTGTGGGTTTATTTGGTGGAATTCTGGGTGATGTTGTTCGCCTCCAGATTTCAATAAATGTATGGGTTTTATACTGTAGTTGATATCTTTGATATTTAACGCAATACGTACACGGTAAGCGGCACTGGATCGGAAGTAACTGTATAAAATCATTGAGATACCACCCGTTGTTTGATAGCACCAAATATAGACAGCCCGTTGCTATCAAACATTTCTATACAAATACTATCTCCGTCAGTTAAGAAGGGAGTGATTATACTGCCGGTGGCAATCTTCTCTAACATACGTTTTTCCGCAATACAGGATGAGCCGTTGCTACGATCATAATTTGATACCGTGCCTGATCCAATAATACTCCCCGCGATTAAACGTCGGCTTTTACATGCATGACTTACCAAAGTAGGGAAATCAAATGTCATATCTATGCCTGCGTTAGGTTGACCAAATAGCGTATCGTTTATGTGACTTGTTAAAGGTAGGTGTAGTTTTTTTCCATTCCAAGCATCACCCAGTTCATCTGCGGTAACGGCAACGGGGCTGAAACTGCTGGAAGGTTTACTCTGAAAAAAACCAAAACCTTTGGCCAACTCTTCAGGAATTAAATTTCGCAGAGAGATATCGTTCACCAACATAAACAGTTTTATGTGTTTTTCGGCACTTTCAATGCTTGTGCCTTCCGTAACGTCGTCGGTGATAATGGCAATTTCGGCTTCTAAGTCGAGGCCCCAATTCTCGTTCATTAGTGGGATGTTTTCCGTTGGTCCGAGAAAGCTATCACCACCACCCTGATACATAAGTGGGCTTTTCCAGAATGAATCAGGCATCTCTGCACCTCTGGCTTTTCGTACAAGCTCTACATGATTTACATAAGCACTACCGTCGGCCCATTGATAACATCGAGGTAAAGGTGACATCAGTTTGCACTGAGTGAAATCAATGATGTTTTTTGTATTGTCGCTTGGATCGTTAGCTAGATTTAGTTGTTGGTATTTGTCATTTAGCAAGGGTGCACAATGTTGCCAGTTTTCAATGGCATATTGTAGTGTCGGGGAAATATCAGGAACAGCAATGGCATATTGCATATTACGAGAGACAACCAGTAACTGACCATCTCGATTGGCGCTGTATTGTGTTGCAAGTTTCATGATGTGGTACCCCTATTTTTCATGGCTTTTCCAGCTATCGACATAGCCCTTCCATTCAATGTTGTTAGGTAAGCCTTCCTCTTCGCTGATGGCCATCATTGACTTACGTGTATCAATCATTACAGCCACCTCGTTGGTTTGTTGGTGTTGTTGGGAAAAGGAGTTTTTGTAAGCTTTGGGGTGAGGGCCATGAGTGAATCCTCTCGGATGAAAACTTAACATGCCGGGATAAATATGATCTCGACTAAAAAACTCACCTTGATGATAAAAAATTATTTCATCATAATCCTCATTGCTATGATAAAACGGAACTTTTAAAGCGCCAGGGTCGCTCTCAAAAGGTCGGGGAACAAAGGTGCAAACTACAAAGTTATCGGCAACAAAGGTGCTATGGGCAGAAGGGGGTAAGTGATATCGATGGCTCATCAATGGTCGTATATCACGCCAGTTGATTTTTAAGGCACAAACATCACCGTGCCAACCAATGGCATCCAGTGGATTGAAGGGGTAGCGGATAGTTGATATTTGTTGGTTATGTTTAACCTCAACTGACCAGCTTTCTTCATCTTGCTGAGCGAGAAAGCATTGATTGATCTCTGCTGTGATGATGGCATTGCAATCAAAGATGGCGTGTTGCCCAACAATCCCCTTGTCTGGCAACGCAAAACGTTGGTCCGTGGCTTCAATGGTGAAAAGTGAAATCTCATTTTTACAAGAAATTCGCCATAAGGTTCCGCGGGGTATTAGTAGATAGTCACCTTCAGAAAACGTAAGTTCACCATAATCACAAAATAGTTGGCCATCACCCTTATGCACAAACAATAATTGATCGCCATCGGCATTACGTAATAGGTGTTGCATAGAGGAGGTTAATGTCCAGAATTGTAATTGGCAATCTGCATTGTGTAGAATAGGTTGAACTTGCCACAGTGAATTCTGGTGTTGTGGCCACCGGCTGAGATCATATGCTCGAGGTCGACAGCTACCTTGCCAATGACTCCAGTCAGTAGGGGCATGACGGTGATGGATATGTGTGGCGGGGCCATAAAATCCATCACGACTCACTTCGCGCTCATAAGGCGCTCCTGCGGGGAAATCCGCGTGAGCTTGTCGTGAACATTCTCCGGAGCTTTTGGGGAATCGAATCCAATCTTTCATGTGCGTTACTCTGGTTTAATAATGCCTCGTCGAATTTGATCATTTTCCATGGCTTCAAATAACGCTTGAAAGTTTCCTTCCCCAAAACCCTCGTCACCTAACCGTTGAATGATTTCAAAAAAAATGGGGCCAATGACGGTGTTAGTAAAAATTTGTAATAGTATCTTCCAGCGCCCGTTTTCTTTATGGCCGTCAATTAAAATGGCATGTTCTCTCAGTTGATTAATATCATGTTGGTGTCCAGGTAGCCTTTGTTCAATCATATCGTAATAGCTATCCGGCACCTCCATAAACTCGATGCCATTAGATTTTAGCTGTTTAACGGTGTTGATGATGTCATTGGTGGTTAACGCTATGTGTTGAATACCTTCACCGTTGTAGTCTCTTAAGTATTCCTCAATCTGTGATTGCTGATCGGTAGCCTCATTGATTGGGATCTTAATTTTACCGCAGGGGCTGGTCATGGCTCGACTTAACAGGCCAGTGTGTTTCCCTTTGATGTCAAAATATCGTATTTCATGAAAGTTAAAAATATCTTGGTAAAAACCTGCCCAGCTATCCATTTTTCCTTGAAAGACATTGTGAGTGAGGTGATCCATTTCGAGTAAGCCAACAGTGGGAATATTCGTGAATTCGGACGAGGAAGGTAGTTGTTTAAAATGGCTAGAATGAATTGCCGGATTATTGTTTGAATCGACAAGATATAACACACTGTCGCCAATGCCGTAGATTGCCGGCACCTGAAATTCAAGGCTGTGGGGTAAGCATTGATGCGCCCCATGACTAATTGCATATTGGTAAGCCTGTGATGCATCTTTGACACTAAACGCCATCGCACAGGCAGAAGAACCATGACGTTGTTCAAAATCTGCAGTAAACCCATAGGGGTGATCATTCACCAGGAAATAAATGTTGCCTTGTTGATACCAGGTGAGTGGTTTTTGTGGGTGTTTTGATACTGCGGAAAATCCCATTTTTTTGAATAATGTATGTAACAAATTTGGTTGTGCAGACGTGAATTCAACAAAGGCAAAACCTTCGGTGCCTGTTGGGTTAAATGCAGGCTGTGCTGCAGCCGTGTGGAATGAGCCCATATTCTCTACCCCTTGTATTAACATCCGAGGATCACACGGATATGCAAGGATTAATAAAATCGCCTTGTGAGCGGGTTTTATAACGTCGTTCAGATGTCTATGAGTATGCGATAAATCTGCCTGGTTTGTCTTGTGATAGCGTTTAATGGTCTATTGGTTTTAGTGGTTATTGCGTGGAAGTATAAGCATTGTGTAAAAATTGTAATGGTTGAATCATTGATGGGATGGGTTTGTGAAAGACATCTAGATGTTGTGCGCATAATATTCTGTCTGTATAGTGTCGCGGGTATTGTATGTTAGGTACTTTTGGGGGCAGGAGTCTTTAGCAGGATGCTACTTAAAATGAAATACAGCCAAGGAGTTTTAGAAAATGAAAAAGGTACTTTGTGCAATAGCACTTCTCTTCTCTACTAGCGTTAATGCTACTTTAATTGATCACGGAAATTATGTTCAGGATACGGCTTCCGGTTTGGAGTGGCTTAAGCTTGAGGCAACTGTGGGGTTAACATCTGCTCAGGTTGTTGATCAGTTTGGTGCCGGTGGAGCTTTCGAGGGTTGGGAATACGCAACTGGCGTTCAGTGGGAAAATTTACTGTTTGGGCAAGGCTTCGGTGCGATGACTTGTTCTGCTGGTAATTTTTGTGGGATTGTCGATGGCGTCGATGGCAGCACTACGGACGTCTTGATGGATTTAATTGGTTATGTCCCTTCTAGTGCTAGCTCTTATCCCTATAATAATAGTTTGGGTATGTTGGCCGATGTCGATGCAGACTCAGGCGAGCGTTGGATGACGCAGCTATTCACAGATGAGGTGAATGACGTGTACACAACGTTTGCAACAACCTATCACGCTACTGAGGCCGGTTGGGGTCAGGAAGCGTCATGGCTGGTTAGGGCTGTTGAAGTTCCAGAGCCTTCAACGTTGTCTTTGTTTCTGTTAGGTTTGACAGGTCTGTGGGGCGTTCGTAAAAAAGTGAATACGTAAGTTTGCGCGATTGCAGGGGCCCCTCTAGTCTGGGAGGCTCCTGCTTAAATGTGGTGTTGATCCTTTTTATTAATGTGGATATTATGGGTTAAACAATAATAATAAAAGGCCTGGCTATGACCTCTAAAATACAGAAAATCGCACTACTAATTATCCTATCTTTAAACCTACAAGCCTGTACTACTTGCGATATTGCTAACCTGTTTGGCGATGATATTTGTAATATTGTTGCTGTGGAACAGGTCATTGAATTCAGAAGTGTTTGATTTTACCTATTTGATTATCTTTCTATACGGTCGCTGAGTGTATTCATGGGCGTGGTATATACATTGGCGCGTTGAGCTGACATTACTATGTGCAGCAACGATATGTCGTAACAATAATCACGTTGAAAACATATGCCAATGCTGATAAGTTCCCCGCTGAAAATCAGGGAACTCTTTTGTAGGCATGTGGTCGTGTGCTTCCAATGAGTAGCCGATAGTAAAAACGGAGTTTTACTCACGTTAGTTGCCTAAGGTAACCGATAAAGCCAAGGTACTGGCTAAAACCTCCTTTTTGCACCAATACACTGTTGTTTCGGTTGTTGATGTATTGTCTCTCTCCCTGCTAAACGTTAAAAATCCGATTTTAATCTTTCGAGAATCTATTATGTCCGATGCTTTGTTTAATCGTTCTGCTTGTCTGCGCGCACCTGTGAGGTCAGTTTTCTTTACTATGGTGCTGGCTTCAGTGCTGGTAATGTCAAGCTCCTTTGCGGCTGAGCCTTCGCGTGTCACTTTAGACCTTGTGGCTGAATACAACTTCCTGGAAGGAAGCGGTTCAACGGTTAACGATGTATCTGAGGTAACGCCAGCGCTAAACCTTACTATCGATAACGCCGAAAATACCCAGTGGTTAGAATGTGGCGGATTGTCAGTAAATAGTACTGCGCTGATAAGTAGTGGCGTACCTGCTACTAAAATCATTGATGGTGTTAAAGCATCAGAAGCGTTAACGGTTGAGGCCTGGATTACTCCTGCGAGTACTTCCCAATCTGGTCCAGCCAGAATAGTTACCTTATCGGATGGTGGCTATAAGCGAAATGTGACGCTTGGTCAAAATAAAGGTGTTTATCAAACACGGTTGAGAACGACAACTGCCGGAGACAACGGCACTAGCCCTTATGTGGAAACTTCTTCCAATGTAGCGATGTCCCTTATTGATCCAACACACGTTGTTTTTACCCGTGATGCCAGTGGTAATGCGATAACGTATATCAATGGAGTTGCCTCAGTTACAAAAACCGTTGATGGCTCAGTATCAAGCTGGGATGACACCATGCAGTTTGCGCTAGCGAATGAGATTGGAACAGATCGTAATTGGTTGGGTAAATTGTTTCATGTTGCAGTTTATGATCGTGCATTATCGACAGCAGAAGTGATTCAGAACTTGAATATGGGAGTTGTTGGTACCTGCGGACAAGCACCTTCAGCAGATTTTAGTTTTGAGAAAGTAACAAATGGTGTGGAATATACTGTTGATTTTGATGCAGGTGCATCCTATGACGTCGATGGCAGTATTGTTAATTACGCTTGGGATTTTGGTGATGGCTCTAGCGCTACTGGAGTGAACATATCTCATACTTTCGCAAATGCAGGTCAATATACTGTTACATTAGTCACGACTGATGACCAGGGTGCAACAGACCAAATGAGTCAAATGGTTGTTGTGTTAGCGTCAGGCCGTGTTGTTCAGAATCAAGTGCTTTTTTATAATTTTAGTGAGGGTGCAGGTACTACCGTTAATGATTTGTCAGGCGTAGGCACACCGATTAACTTAACGATACCGGATGCATCAAAGGTTTCCTGGTTATCCTGTGGTGGATTATCGATAGATCAGGCCACTTTTGTCAGTGCAGCTTCATCTCCCCTAAAAATGATTGATGCAGTACAGGCAAGTAATGAGCTAACCATTGAGGCGTGGGTAACTCCTGATAACACGACACAAAGTGGCCCAGCCCGAATTGTGACGTATTCAATCGACGGCTCAAACCGTAACTTCACTTTAGGACAGAATAAAACAAATTACGATGTTCGGTTACGTACAACAAGTACAAGTAATAACGGCCTTTCTCCGAGTTTAAGTGGTACTGGAAATGATGCCACCACAACATTAACTCACGTTGTTTATACCCGTGATAATCTTGGTCAAGCAAAGCTCTATAAAAACGGAACACTTGTTAAAACGGCTACTATCGGAAGTAGCATGGAGAATTGGAATAACAGCTACGTTTTTGGTCTTGCCAATGAAAATGGAACGGATCGTAACTGGTTGGGAGATATTCACCTTGTTGCTGTTTATAGCCGTGCATTAATCCAACAAGAAGTTGACCAAAATTTCTCACAAGGAGGAGGGGATACCTGTAGTAATTTTAATGCGGCGCCTGTTCTGACCGCTATTGCTGATCAAACTGTATTAGAAAATACCAACGCGATAATTTCTTTAGATGCCAGTGATGCCGATAACGATGCCTTAACATTTAGTGTTACTGGTCTGCCGAGTTTCGTAACACTGTCGGGATCAGAAATTACAGTTACTCCAAATTATGATGCTGCAGGAGCTTATGGCCCTATTACTGTATCCGTAACGGATGGCATAGATACCGATAGCACCACGTTTGCGCTGACAATTACAAATAACAATCAGTCCCCAGAAATTACCAGTATACCGGTAACCATTATTGCAGAGGGGCAAAGTTACCAATATAACGTTGTAGCAATGGATAATGATGGGGATGTATTAACATATTCGTTAGGTGTGGCGCCTACCGGTATGAGCGTAAATCCGTTATCGGGTGTGGTCGCTTGGGAACCAAACTTTACATCTTCTGGTGCAGAACTTGTTATTGTCAATGTGACCGATGGTCAACAAAGTGTGCAGCAAAGCTATACGATAACGATAAATAATACGAATCAAGCGCCGGTTATTAACTCCGCACCTATTACGTCTGCAACTGAAAATATGGTGTATCAATATACTGTTGTAGCCAGTGATGCTGATGGTGATGCACTTGATTATCAGCTCACTGCACCTTTACCTGGCATGTTGATTAATACCAGTGGAGAGATTAGCTGGATTCCAACATTTACACAGTCCGGTGATCACACTGCCACGGTAACGGCAAGTGATGGTGTTTTAACGGCAACACAAAGTTTTGTTATTACCGTTGTAAATACCAATCAGCCACCCGTATTAACTGCAATCACAAATCAAACCGTTGTAGAAAATAATACGATTACTGTTTCATTAAGTGCTACCGATGCCGACAACGATACGTTGATTTATAGTGTTGTAGGGTTACCAAGCTTTGCGAGTCTTAATGGTGCAGAAATTACCATAACTCCTGGGTACGATGATGCAGGAAGTTATGGCCCAATTACTGTTACAGCAACGGACGGTGTTGATAGTGGTACATCAACGTTCACCATTAACGTAACTAACAATAACCAAGCACCCACAATTACCAGTTTACCAATTACCACTATCGCGGAAGGACAAGAGTATCAATATTCAGTAATTGCAACGGATGCTGATGGTGGTTCGCTAACATATTCATTATCTGTATTGCCAGCGGGTATGAATATTAGCTTGTTATCGGGTGTTATTACCTGGACGCCAACCTTTAATGATGCTGGTGCAGAGTTAGTTGTAGTTGAAGTCTCGGATGGTGAGCAAAGTGTTCAGCAGAGTTTTACGTTAACGGTTAAAAATACGAATCAAGCACCGGTTATTAGTTCTACGCCGATTACGAATGCCTCTGAAAATACGGATTATCAATATAATGTCTTAGCAAATGACCCTGATGGTGATGCGCTTACATATCAACTTGTGGGTGCCCCTGAAGGCATGTCGGTTAATGGAGGCGGTGTCGTTAGTTGGATCCCGTCCTTTGTACAGTCGGGTGATCATGCTATCACTATCATTGTTGCGGATGGAGACTTAACCGAAACACAAAGCTACATGATTGCGGTAGCGAACACTAATGACGCTCCTAAATTATCCGCAATAGCAAATCAAAGCGTATCAGAAAATCAAACGATTGTTCTCACTTTACAGGCGACAGATGTTGACAGCGATCTATTAACATACAGTGTCGTAGGCTTACCAAGCTTTGCTAGCCATAACAATACCGAAATAATTATTGCCCCAAACCAAGGTGACGAAGGAAGCTATGGCCCTATATCGGTAAGTGTAAGTGACGGTGTGGATAATCACTCTGTCAGTTTTCTTGTTGTAGTAACGTCGGATAATCAACCGCCAGAGATAACTTCAACGCCTGAAGTTTTTGTCCTGGAGGGTGATCTGTGGAGTTATACACTAGAAGCATCAGACCCAGATGATGACAATTTAATGTATTCGGTTGTTCAGCCAGAGGCGTTACCTAACGCGATGGCAATAAACTCACTAACGGGAGAAGTGTCATGGCTGACCGCAGATGTTGTACCGGGTAATTATGAATTCACGTTTGTGGTTCAGGATGATAACGGTTTAACGGATGAGCAATCGCTATTGCTTGAGGTATTGTCTACCAAGCGTGCTGCGACTCATGAAGGAACTGATTTTTGGTTGGCGGCGGCAAAAAATTTCAAATTGACGGACACTGTTTATCATATCTATATGGTATCGCAACAACCTAATGTAAACGTCACTATAGAAATACCGATATTAGGAAAAACAGAAAGTATCGCTTTAACCCAGGGTGTTATTTCAACCTATAGCATTCCCGTAGAGGAGTTTGTTAATGTCAGTGGGCTTGATACAAACCGAGTGTTAGAGAACCATGCGATACATATTACATCAACAGACAATATGTCGGTTTATATGCTTAACCAGCGTAAATACAGTACCGACGGATTATTAGGGTTACCCGCCTCATCTTTGGGTAAGCAATATATTGTGGGTCATTACACAACATTACTAGATGCTGTGAGAAGCCCGGTAGTTGGCATTATTGCTACCAAAGATGATACACAAGTTAAAATCAAAGCTTCCATGGATATGTTTTTTGGTGAAAATGTAGTAGATCATGAACATGACGCGGTAAAAGCTGGGGATATTTATACCTTAAACTTAAATGCTGGCGATGTGTATAACCTTAGCGCAAGGGGCTCTAAAGTTGCTGATTTCACTGGCACCTTAATCGATTCAGATAAACCAATTGTAGTATTGGGGGAGCATGATTGTGCTTATGTTCCAAAAACGCATGCGGCCTGTGATCATTTGATTGAGCAATTACCCCCGATAGAAAGCCTTGGTGTTGATTATATAACTGCCCCGCTTTTTGGAAGTGTCCCTGATTACACCGGAAGCTGTAATTATGGGTATGATAATTGTGGTGATGTTTTTCGTATAGTTGCACCATTTGACGATACTCAAGTGTATGTTAATGGTGTGTTGGTCCGTCAACTGGATAGCCAAGAGTTTTACGAGTTCGCCTCAATAAAACCACAAAGCATTCACGCAAGTCAGCCGATTATGGTTCTACAGTTCTCTAGTAGCCTCAATCGGAAAAGCTTTAAAGTCGATAATACGAATATTCCAAGGGACCCTTTTATGGTCGTGGTACCACCTTCGGAACAATATTTAACCAAATACACCGTAAATACGCCCTCCTACGACATAACGCATAATTTTCTAAATGTAATGATTCCTACAAGCGCTATTGATTCTGCATTCTTGGATGGTGTTGCTGTTGATCCTGCAAAGTTCAATGTTATTAATGGTTCTGCTTATTCTTATGCGCAGCTTAAAGTAACAACAGGCAGTCATCAGATTGAGTCCGCTGATCCCTTTGGGTTAATCGTTTACGGTTATGATTCGTATGATTCTTATGGGTACCTAGGGGGGATGGCATTTAGCTTGCCCGCTGAGGTGGCCTCACTATTGGTTGATGTAGAGCCCAATCAAAAGCTAGGAGAGTCTATATGTGTTAGCGCCTCGGTGAAAAAAACTGACTTTAAACCTGCTCATGGTGTAAGGGTGAAGTTTGTTGTTGAGGGCACGCAGACGACTATTGGTTATGCGATGTCAAACCAGTACGGTGAAGCAGAATATTGTTACTCCAGTCATCAAGTCGGTATCGATGACGTAGCCGTGCAGGTAGGTAATTTGGAGAAAACTGTTTCAATATCTTGGTTGTTGGCCGATAGCAATCAAGCGCCTGTAATAACCTCGCTACCTAATCTTTCAGTGGTAATGGAGCAAAGCTACAACTATCAAGTAGAGGCAATTGACCCGAACGGTGATTTATTAACTTATAGTTTAGAACAGGCTCCTTCTGGCATGACAATTAGTGATACGGGTTTATTGGAATGGGTTAATGTTAGTGCCGTAGAAAAAGTGTATCAACAGGTTGCTGTTCAGGTAACTGATTTGAATGGAGCGGTAGTAAAACAACGTTTTCAGTTGCACAAATACAAGGCTTTTAATACAGCAACAGTTTTTAAGGAAGCTGTTCATGCAACTACCGCGACAGTTGGTGTTCCTTATGTATACAACACGAACTATCTTGATTTTCATCAAGATGAATATAAATACGAAATCGATGTAAGTGATGTCGATGGTGATGGCCCTGATTTCTCATTGGTTAACGCTCCTGAGGGTGCGTCTATCGATATGCTAAGTACATGGGATTATTGGCCTTCGTGCCCAAGTTGTAGGCGGTTTCTACATTGGACGCCGACAGAAATAGGGGATTATCAATTTGAATTAAAATTAAGAGATGCGCGAGGGGCTGAAACAACAGAAATTCGATATTTTGATGTTGAGGTTTTGCCCAACACTGCACCTAAAATAGACTCTACTCCACCTACCTCTGCATTTGTCGGTCTGGAATATAATTATCTTATTGATATTAGTAATGATATTCCGTTGGGTTTGTATGACAACAGAGATAATTTAAAAATTGTACTTGAAGAGGGGCCTCCTCAAATGAGTGTTGGGTTGGTAAAAGTCGGTGCAAATCAACGTAAGTATTATTTGAGGTGGATTCCAGGAGATGCACAGGTTGATGATCATACGATTCGCATTAGACTAAGTGACAGCGTTAACAATGTGGATATTCAAGAATTTGTCGTGAGTGTGTCTGATAGTAATCAGGTGCCGGTAATTACATCTTCTCCAGTGAAATCCGCGGAAGTGTCGCGTCCTTATAAGTATCAAATTGTTGCTCATGATCCAGATGGCGATATGCTGTCATATTCACTGGTTGTAGGCGTTCCCGGGCTCGAAATCAATGAGCTAGGATTGTTGACGTGGGAACCGACTGAACAGGATTTAACTGACACTGGCGCTAATTATAACTATATTATTTGGGTCGGTGTGACTGATGAGAAAGGGGCTGTGACTCTTCAGAAGTTTTACATTAACGTAAAGCCCTTTTATAACCATGCTCCAGAGTTTGTTCCAGCATACAGGCCAAAATTCGCAAAGCTGGGCGTTGGATTTACTCACGAAGTATTAGCAACTGATCGCGAAGGCGATACACCTATTAACTACAAGATTTCGTCATTTGCCTCAGGAGTTGAAATTGATGGGAATGGTGTTATTACATGGATTCCAACCAAGCTTGGAAAGGTTTGGATGTCTGCACAAGCCATTGATAGTTTAGGTAATTATGCTTCTTCTAATAGTGAGTTTTGGTATTTAGAAGTTGTGCCTGATTCAGCATTGCTGGATGCCGAAATACAAATATCTCCTACGAATATAATAGATTTTGGTGAGTCAGTTACCGTTTCGGTAATTACGGAAAACGAAGCTTCAACGCCTCAAGTCGAGATAACAGTTGATGGTGAGCCGGTAACTGTAGATGCCATGTTGGAGATACAAGTTACACCAACCCATGTGGGCGTGATTCCTGTAGTCGCTACTATCACTGATGGGTTACAAACCATCATCCGTGAAACGAGTATTTTCGTGCGGGATCCAGCGGATATAACTCCGCCTGTCGTTGAATTTAATTCCCCGGTTAACCTTGCTGATATAACTGCACCTACAGAAATATTTGTTACAGCGCAAGACGATAATCTCGTTGAAGTTACACTTCATTATAAACGAGCAGATAAGCCGCTTGGCGATATAGTGCAAATTGAAGATTTTGTGGAATTGTATCGAGGGCCAAAATCATTTGTAAATGAAGCTATTGCTAGTTTTGATACGACAAATTTACTTAACGGTACCTATCAGCTGTTGTTACAAGCAACAGATAGCAGTGGTTTGACCGCTGGTGTGCATAGATCTGTTGTTGTATCGGGCGACCTCAAAGTAGGTAACTTCAGCTTTACTGTAGTTGATGCCAATATACCAATGGCCGGATTCCCGATCAGTGTGTCGAGAACCTATGATAGTCGACGCCGTGACGAATCAATGGACTTTGGGTATGGGTGGAGTATTGATTACCAAAATCTTCGTTTGGAGGAAAATTTAGAGCCTACCGTTGGTTTTTATTTGGAAGAACAAACTTTTACAATGGCGTTTAAATCACCATCGGGTTTTTTCACTGCCCGAGCACATTGTACTTATCCGTTGTACAAAAAAGTGGTCACAATTACATTACCTAATGGTGAAGTGGAAACATTTATTCCAAAACCTAGACCGTCGAATGATTCCCTGGAGGCAGTAGGAAATCCACATTGCAATTTGTACACAAGTAGATACATGACGCTAGAATTTCTTCCTAAGGGCGACACACAGTCAACCTTAGAAGCAATTGGTTTGGGTCAGCTGTTTTTATCGGACCTTGATAACGGTAACCTGGAATATATTGATGATCCAGGTGTTGTGGTTAAGGTGCAGAATTACAAGCTCACTACAAAAGCCGGTTACGTGTATATCATTGATCAGGACTTTGGCATAAAGACTATCACCGGTCCCAATGGTCATGTGCTGACGTATACGGACTCTGGTATTAGCCATTCCTCTGGCAAGTCATTGGATTTCATTCGAGATGGTGATGGGCGAATTTCAGATGTGAAGCGCTCTTCCGGTGACCTGGTAATGCATTATGAATACGATGCAAACGGTGATCTTGAGTTTAACAAAGATCGGCTAAATGCAAAAACCAGCTACACCTACAATGGCAATCATGGCTTGATCGATATTGTTGATCCACTGAACAGAAAAGTGATGAAGAATATCTACGACGATGATGGTCGATTGGTTGGTCAAGAAAATGGTGACGGGATTACTAAATCGTTTAATCACAATATAACCGATCGAACGTCAATAATAACTGACTTAGATGGTCGTGAAACTCACTTTAATTATGATGATCGAGGCAATGTAAAAGAGGAAATTAAAATAGTAGCGGGTGGCGATATCGTAACGTCATACACTTATGACGAGAACGATAACCAAGAAACTAAAGCCATCGGCGGTACTCTTTATACATGGGTTAGTGAATTTGACGAAGACAATAACCAGCTGTTCGCAGAGGACCCAGAACATAACCGGGTTCGCTATGAGGGCTATAATGCTCGAGGCCAAGAAGGAAAAATCTTCGATGAGTTAGATCGTGAAACGGTGATGGAATACAACGATAGAGGTAGTCTTGAACACATCACGATGCCTGCGTTGACAGATCCTGATTCTGGAGAAGTGACAATGCTCACGGCGAGTAATGTTATTAATGGAAATGGTTTAGTTGATAGCACGACCGACTTGCGTGGAATGGTCACTACCTACACCTATTACCCGTCTACACATGATTGGGAATTTCAAAAGTGGACAGAGTCGAACGATATATCAGGAACAGTTACTTACACCTATGATGACAATAATAACGTCAAAACTGAAGCTCGAGAGCGAACAGTTAATAACGTTGTTATTACAGAAACAGTTGGTTATGACTACGACGATCGAGATCGCTTAACTAAAACTACATATCCAGACGCAACTTACACAGAAACAAAATACGATCTGGCCGGAAACATCGACCAAGAACGTGATCGTTTTGGAGTGTGGACGGATTATGATTACGACGTTTATGGCCGCTTAAAACTTACAACCTATGTTGATGGCACCACAGAGATACGTGGGTATAGCAACGAGGGTTTGTTGGAGTCAGTCATTGATCGTATAGGGCATGAAACCCAATATGAATATGACGATGCCGCACGATTGTGGAAAACGACTTTCCACAATGGCTCGTACACAGAAACAAAATACACGCCGCAAGGCTGGGTACAGTTTGAGTGGGATGAAAAACGCAACCTAACCGAATATGAATACTTCTTAAATGGTCGTCGTAAAGCTGTAATCAGATATGTTGGTGCAGATGAAATACGCCATGGGTATACCTATTACGAAAATGGTGAGTTACATACGGAAACGGATCCGTTATTGCGTGTAACAACGTATAACATTAATGAGTTCGATCAGCGTATTACTACCGAGTTTCATAATGGAACAGCAGCAGGGCAACGTTATGATGCAATGGGTGCGCGTACTAAACAGATTGATCAGAACAGTCGTACTACCCGTTACGGCTATGATGATTTAGGTCGTTTAGAAACGGTAACGCCTGAAGTGTTGATCAATGGACAACCTGTACCTGACACGTTTTACACCTATGACGAAGTCGGTAACAAGTTGACCCAAACGGATGCTGAAGGTCGTGTAACGAGTTGGACCTATGATTACTTTGGGCGTGTTCTCACAAGAGAATTACCGGAAGGCATGACGGAGACGTTCACCTATGACGACTCAGCGCGAACCGTTGCACATACCGACTTCAACGGTAAGACCAATACAACCTACATCGATAACCAAGGACGTGTAGACCATATCGATTATCATGACGGCAATTCAGAAGCCTACACCTACTGGGATAACGGTCAGGTACACACAGTCACAGACCAGCATGGCGTAACTGAAACAGCATTCGATGTAAGAGACCGTTTAGATTATGAAATAAAACCTGATGGTACACGTCTTGATTACGAATATGATGATGTAGGTAACCGAGAGCAAGTTAAGGTAACTCGCGGAACAATCATCACTGTAACGGACTACACGTTTGACGCTTTGAATCGTTTGGATACAGTTACTGATGCAAGTGGTGTCACAAGTTATACCTATTACGATAACGGAAGCTTATGGACTGTAACGTTCCCTAATGGTGTCGTGAGTGAGTATCAGTACAACGATGTGAATCAGCTTGAAGTGTTAACCACTAAGGATAAAGACGGGGTTGTATTAAGCAGCTACACCTATGGTCTTGATGACACTGGTCGCAGAGATGATATCACTGAAGCTGATGGTCGCTTTACAGATTACACGTATGACAATTTGTATCGATTAACTGATGAAGTGGTTACTGAAGGTGGCTCTGAAGTCTACAACGCGAACTACATTTATGATTGGGTTGGTAATCGGAAGTATGAAACGGTTGACGGTGTGCAGACTGAATATGCGTATGACCTGAATGATAGGCTGACGTCGCAAGGTGGAACCGTTTATACGCATGATGATAACGGTAATACCAAGACTGAAACGTTGGATGCTGTTGTTACCACTTACTTCTATGATGCTAAGAACAAGATGACATCTGTTGATAAAGGTGGAGTTGTCACTGGGTATGCTTATGATTCGAATGGTATCAGGACGTCTAAGACTGAAGGTGGTGTAAAAACACAGTTTGTAGTGGACTTGAACAGGGATTATGCACAGGTTCTTGAAGAGGTTGTTGGGGATATTGAGACTGCTCCTGCAAGTGTTGTTTATACGTATGGTCATGACTTGTTGAATCAGGGTAGAGGTGGGGACTTCAGGTTCTACTCTTATGATGGGTTAGGGTCTACGAGAGCCCTTACAGACGCTACAGGGGCTATAACGGACACTTATAGCTATGAGGCGTTTGGTGATGTGCTGGAGGAAACTGGTACAACCGAGAATAGCTATAAGTTCACTGGAGAGCAGTTTGATAAGAGCCTTGATCAGTATTACTTAAGGGCTAGGTATTATGATCAGGGGATTGGGCGGTTCACTCAGCA
>MAAB01041465.1_pt1 | contig 49585 bp, 45 predicted proteins | sample 1115991 | NCBI WGS metagenome assembly MAAB01 (sample SAMN04961124, study PRJNA320927) | seawater metagenome | isolation source: sample BD02T18 sea water enriched with oil for 18 days | place: USA:Gulf of Mexico | collected 2013-07-27 | reverse complement strand
CGTAAAACACCTGTTGAGAAAGACCATTGCATGTTCAAATCAGCAACATTATCTTTGTTGATTTGAGCTAGTTTGCTATAACGTTGGTTGTTATAGTTACCGGCTGCAGATACCCAGTTATTTTCATTTTCTTGCATAGTACCGATTTCATCAGCAACAGCTACACCTGTAGCAGCTAATGACATCATGACTAATGATAAAGTTTTCAGCTTCATAAATATTTCCTCTAAATGGCTTTATTTATTGTATGTATACGACACGAATCTGTCCAAAATTGAACCTCATGCGTTTGCAAACATTAATCGCACTAAAACTGATAGTCAAGCCTAATTCTTGGTTTTTTTGTGAGTTTTTTCATATTTTTTTTGGGAACTTTTTCCCGAACCGCTAAAACGTTGAAAATAAACGCTTCTTATACCGAAACCAATAATCTCTTATGCTCCGTCAAGATCGCTGCTCTTAGCTTTGATCCAATCAATCGCATAGCGAATCGCGCTCAATGTGCGCTCTCTACCGAGTAATTCCAAAGTAAGATCTAGCGGTGGTGAGATAGTATTGCCCGTAATAGCAACTCGAATTGGTTGAGCTACTTTGCCCATACCTATTTCTCTATCTACTGAACAATCTTTAACCTCTTTATGAATCGGTTCTGCTTGCCACAATTCAAGGGCAGATAGCCTTTGTAACATTTCTTCTAATATTTCTTGGCTTTTAGTTGTTAGATTTTTCCGGGCGGCTTTTTCATCAAACTCTTCAACTGCTTGATAAAAGAAACAACTATTATCAGCCATTTCGACTAAAGTCTTGGCACGTTCTTGCTGCAACTCAACTACAGCAGCTAAATTTGGCCCCGTAACGGGATCAATGCTCCTTTCACCCATATGCCAACTTAAATGATGGGCGACATGCTCAGCTGTACTATTTTTTATATATTGCTGGTTTAGCCATAGTAGTTTGTCAGTATTAAAACTTGAGGCTGATTTATTAACGCTATCAATATCAAATAACGCAATCATTTCATCTACTGAAAATATTTCTTGATCACCATGAGACCAACCTAATCTCACTAAATAATTCAATAAAGCTTCTGGTAAATACCCTTCATCACGGTAACTCATCACACTAACCGCACCATGACGCTTTGATAACCGAGCGCCATCATCACCTAAAATCATTGGCACATGTGCAAATACAGGCGGCTCTGCTTTTAATGCAGTGAAGATGTTGATTTGTCTTGGCGAGTTATTTAAATGGTCATCGCCACGAATAACATGAGTTAAGCCCATATCTAAATCATCGACCACAACTGTTAAATTGTATGTAGGCGAACCATCAGGGCGAGCAATAACCAGATCATCTAGCTCACTATTTTTAAATTCAACCTCACCACGCACTTCATCTTTAACAATCACAGTCCCCGTCGTAGGATTTTTAAATCGAATAACCGGTTCTACACCTGGTTTAGCAGAAGTTAAATGGCGACAACGGCCATCATATCGAGGCTTTTCTTTATTAGCTCGTTGTTGGTCACGCATGTCATTCAATTCATCTTTGGAGCAATAACAAGGATAAGCATCACCTTGCTCGATTAATTGCTTAATCACTTCTTTATAACGGTCAAAACGATGAGTTTGATAGAAAGGTCCTTCATCGTATTCCAAACCTAACCAAGTCATGCCTTCTAATATCGCATTCACCGATTCTGCTGTTGAACGTTCTAAATCAGTATCTTCAATTCGTAAAATAAACTGACCACCATGTTTTCGTGCATACAGCCATGAAAATAAGGCTGTACGTGCACCACCGACATGTAAATAACCGGTTGGGCTAGGGGCAAATCGAGTACGAATGGTCATATCTTTATCTCTCAGGCTGGATATTTTGTTATAAAAGTACGATATTGTACCAGCATGTAACATATATATAAGGTGTAAACAATGAAGTTATTTTATTTAACATTGCTGACATTATCATCATTACTGTTCAGTCCAATTTCGACTTATGCCAGTGAAGTTAACATAGACTATTCTGTGCAAGAAGTATCATCAGCTATCTATTATCATCAAGGCGTACACCAAGATGCCAATCAACAAAATATCGGCGCCATTGCCAATGTCAGCTTTATTATTGGCGAGCGCTGTGTCGCTGTTATTGACAGTGGAGGCAGTTATCTTGAAGGCCAATTATTACGAAAAGCGATAAAGCTCAAAACAGAGCTTCCCGTATGCTACGTTATCAATAGTCATGTCCATCCAGATCACACTTTTGGCAATGCAGCATTCAAAGCAGACAAACCTATATATATCGGCCATGAAAAACTGGCGGCGGCGATGCGAGCAAGGCAAGCCTATTTTGCACGGACATTTGAGCAGTTATTAGGAGCTGCTTATCAAGGCACTGAGTTTATCTATCCGGATAAAACCGTATCAGTTAATAAGCCGCTCACTTTAGACCTGGGCAATAGAGCGATTACTATTACTGCTTATCCAACCTCCCACACCGACCACGATATAACCGTTTTTGACAATAGCAGTAAAACCTTGTGGACTGGCGATCTGCTGTTTAGCGAACGTACTCCGGTAATTGATGGCAGCATTAATGGTTGGATAAAAATCACTAAACAGTTTCTTACCATGGAGATAGATACGGTTATTCCCGGCCATGGGCCAGCAACGGCTCATTGGCAGCAAGAATTTTATAATCAGTTGCGTTATTTAACTGTTATTCGAGAGGGCGTTCGCGCTATCATTGCTGATCTAGGCACGATTGAACAAGCCTCTGCAGTTGTCGGGCTTGAAGAACAAAGTCAATGGGAACTTTACGAAGACTACCACCGTCGTAATGTTACCGCATCATTCGTAGAGCTCGAATGGGAATAATTAGAATTACTTGTCGGAGTAGCAAATATGTTTAGCCAAACTATCAAATTCATCATTCTGAGTATGATGCTCAGCTTCCTTTCTACAGGAGTAAGAGCTGAGACACCTAAGGAACCTTTATGGCCAATCCTTAAAGAAATTCACTTTGAAGGTAAAACTATTCGTGAAGATGCTAATGATTTATTAGTAATTGAAGCACCTAAACGAGCCGAAGATGCAGCTATTGTTCCGATCTCAGTTAAATCATTAGTTGCTCAAACTGCAGATAAATACATCAAAAATATTCATATTATTATTGATAATAATCCTGAACCTTACTCGGCAAATTTTCACTTATCACCTGAGTTAGGCATGATTGAAATTTCAACGCGTATGCGTGTAGATCAATACACCTTTGTTCGTGCTATTGCCGAAATGAATGATGGTTCATTACATATGGTGTCACGATTTGTAAAAGCATCTGGTGGTTGTAGCGCTCCGGCAGGTAAAGATGCAGCGGCAGCGCTAGCACGTCTGGGTAAAATGCAAATACGGATGCGTAAACCGACTGTAGGTGAACCTGTTCAAGCACAAGTTATTGTCAGCCACCCTAATTACAATGGCCTGCAGTTTGATCAAAAATCTCGTCGCTATATCGATGCTCATTATGTGAAAAACATCACTATTCGCTATAACGATACCTCATTGATTAAAGTCGATACCGGTATTTCTATTAGTGAAGATCCTAGTATCCGCTTCACCTTTACTCCAACTGTTGCCGGAACATTGCAAGCTGATGTTATGGATAGCCGCGACCAATCATTTAGTTTAAATAAAAATATTTAATTACACCTTATTACCAATAAAAAAGCCGCATATAAATGCGGCTTTTTTATTGTAACTATTTAGACTCAATGCTAGCGACGAATTCGACACGCTGCATAAGCATCAATATGTGTTTGTTTGAATAAACTTATACCATCTTGGACATCAGTATCATCTTTAAATACGCCACCACGATCGCCTGGCATATTTCGTAACTGAAAGCCTGTATTTGCATCTTCGAATTCTCGTTGTGTAAATACTTCTGCTAGCTTGTCTACAACACACGAACACTTATGAGTGCCTTCATAAATATTCATTTTTCCGCCATTAAGATCTAGGCAATCCTGCACGTATTGAACACGAGTAACGGTAGAAAAGTCATTGGCTGCACTGATGCCAGGCACAAGTAATAATCCAGCTACAATCAACGATAGTTGAGGGTGTTTCATCAAACTGCTCCTAAGTTTCTTTTAGAGGGAATCAACAAGACTCATAACAACCGCCTGAAGTTCCAGAGATATTTTTATCTGAATCGAATAATACCTGAACTTTGCACTGGCGTGACAATGAATATCAATTAAACTAATCTATACATTTCCACCAACCGCTGCCAAGTTAAGGTAGAATCTAAGTATATAGTTACTTACCACCATATCTGTAGGAGATATTCCATGAAAAAATTGTTACTTCACCTTGATACAGATCCTGTAGCAAGCGCTTTTGACCAAGCAGTAGCCTATGACGCCGGCGTTGATAACGTTATCTCATATGGTGGTGCAACTCGTGACAATGTTACTGCACATGTTCACGGAATGATTTTTACCCGTGGTGGTAAAAACCTAAAAAATAGTGCCATTTTTATTGGCGGTTCAAATGTTCCTGCTAGTGAATTGGTTGGTAAGGCCGTTAAAAAAGCATTTTTTGGTCCGGTTCGCGTCTCCGTCATGCTAGACCCTAATGGTTCAAATACAACTGCAGCAGCCATCGCTCGTAAAGTACTGACAAATTACGACATCACCGATAAAAAAGTAGTCATTATTGGCTCGGGCCCCGTTGGTCAACGCACAGCACTCTACTTATTAAAAGAAGGTGCGGCCGAAGTAGTTCTTACATCACGTAGCCTAGAACGTACCAAAGTTATCACTGAAAACATGAAAGAAACCTACGGTGTTGATGTAACTCCAGGTGAAACACGTAGTGATGAAGCGGTACAAGCCTTATTAAAAGATGCACATGTTGCCATTGCTAGTGGCCCAGCGGGTGTCTGTGTCGTCCCCAAATCAGCATGGCAAGCAAGTGATACATTAGAAGTCATTGCTGATGTTAATGCCGTACCACCTATGGGTGTCGAAGGTATTGAAGTCATGGATGATAATACTGAAAAATCAGGTGTTCGCTTCAATGGTGCAATTGCGATCGGCAACTTCAAAATGAAAGTTCACCGTGGTGCGGTTGCTTCATTGTTTGACTCTAATGATCAATTTTTAGATGAAACCACTATTTACGATATAGCTTGTAAAATCGATAACGAATAGTGATTGCAGTTGAAAAAAATCACACTCACTCGGACACCCTTGTTCGAGTGAGTGCACCAGCACGTCTACACCTTGGCTTCTTAGATCTTAATGGTAACTCCGGCCGTAAATTTGGCAGTATTGGCATAGCTATAAATAGCTATTGCACCACTATCTCAGCACAAACAGCTACTCAAATATCAGTGCATGGCTTTAATAATGATGAACCATTAGCTGCACGTACTTTAGCTATTATTGACAAGTTTTATCGCTCTTTAGGTAACGGTATAGCCGAACGAGATAGAGGCGTTGCAATCACCTTAGAGCAACTCATTCCAGAACACTCTGGTTTTGGCTCAGGTACGCAACTGAATTTAGCCATCGGCAGCGCCTTATGTCGTCTCCATAATATCAACAAGAGCACTCAAGAAATAGCCGCTGAATTAGGCCGAGGCGCCCGTTCAGGCATTGGAATTTCTACCTTTGATCTTGGTGGCTTTATTATTGATGGAGGCCTCAGCTCGAGCTCAACAGTACCGCCATTATTAGCCCACTACAATCTGCCCAAAGACTGGCGTATTGTATTGATTATGGATCCTCATCATCAAGGCGTTCATGGCCAACAAGAAAAACATGCTTTCAAAACCTTGCCAACCTTTCCACAGCAGCATGCCAACACTATCTGTCACCTAACGTTAATGCAATTATTACCCGCGATAGTTGAACAAAAGATAGAGCCCTTTGGCGATGCAATTACTCAAATTCAATCATTAATTGGTGATCATTTTTCTCCAGCACAAGGCGGGCGTTACACCAGTCCCCTGATAGGCCAATTATTAGAAAAAGCCCAGCAGTTAGGTCACTCAGGAATAGCACAAAGCTCGTGGGGACCAACAGGCTGTATATTTGTTGCTAACGATGAACAAGCACAGTCACTGATTTCAACACTAACAATTGTTTCACAAGCACTGGCTGATGCAAATCAACAACCTAACTTTCAAATTGCTCAAGCTAATGAATGCGGAGCAAAAATTGAAATGACTCAGGTATAATACTTAACATTATTTAATCTCTGAATATATAAGGATTTCACATGTCAAAACGTTCTATCATGCACATGATCAACCCAATGGTTCACAACAGTCCATTTGATATCAATATGGCTGTCGATGCCGGTTATGACGTGGTCATCCCTTACACTCATGTAAAACTTGAAGAAGTTGCAGGTTTAGCCCAAGACGCCATTTTTTCTCGTGGCCCATCAGGTGTTAAAAGAACGGGGATGTTCATCGGTGGTCGTGATATTGGCCTGGCTATGGATATGCTTGATCAAGCAAAAAAATCAATGGTACCTCCATTTGAAATCTCTGTTTTTGCCGATCCTAGTGGTGCATTTACAACCGCTGCAGCATTAGTTGCATGTGTCGAGCGAGAATTAAAGAAAAACTTCAAGCAAGACCTAGCGGGTACTCGCGCTATCGTATTCGGTGGTACAGGACCTGTTGGTTTGGCAACAGCAGTCATAGCGGCTGAGCAAGGTGCTGATACCACTATTGTTGATCACTTTTCTATTGATACCGCTTTAGAGTTTGCCGAAGAAGCAAAACGTCGCTACGGTGTTGAATTACGCGCCACAACTGCTGCTTCAGATGCGGATAAAGCTCGCTTAATCTCAAATGCTGATATTGTTTTCTGTACCGCAAAAGCAGGAGTTCAAGTATTAAGCGCTCCTGTTTTAGCCGATGCTAAACAATTAAAAGTAGCTGGTGATGTTAATGCTGTACCGCCACTAGGTATTGAAGGCGTTGGTCTAATGCACTCTGGTGAACCATTAGAGCACGCAACAGCTTGTCCAAATGCTGTTGGTATCGGTGCTTTAGCAGTAGGTGACGTTAAATACCGCCTGCAGCACGAACTACTCGATCAGACATTGAATGCTGGTAAACCTGTTTACCTAGATTTCCGTAATGCCTTTGGCGATGCTCAAAAATTAGTTTAACTAAGTAAGACACCACTTTGCTATGCAGGACGAAAAACTACCTGTATTAATTTTTGCACAAAGTGGCCGCTATTTAGCTGAATCAGCCAGCCAAGCAGGATACTCTGTTTGGCTGGCTGATTGCTTTGGTGACAGTGAAACTCGCGACTTAGCGGACCGGTGGCAGCAATTACCTTTATTTGAGCAACTTAATAGTAGTCAGTTATTAACAATACTGACCAATATTGCTAATGGCGAACACTGCACTTTCATTTGTGGCAGTGGTATCGAAAAATATTATTCGCTACTTGCACAACTACCCAATAACTTTCATCTTGTCGGTAACACCGATAAAATAATCCACCAGCTTAAAACCCCCGAGTTATTTTTTAACTTATTAGCCCAGCATAAGCTTCCCTATCCTCAAAGCCAGTTTCAGCTACCGGCCTCCCCTGACGGCTGGTTATTTAAACTCAATACTGGCTTAGGTGGCAGCCATGTTATCGCGGCAGATAAAGCTGATAATCATAACAATGGCTATTTTCAACAGCAGATCACCGGTAATAGTGGTTCCATCTTATTTTTAGCTAATGGCAGTAAAACCAAAACACTCGCTATAAACAAACAATTTACCGCGACGATATCCCCTTTACCTTTCCAGCTCAGCTCAATTGAAACGCCATTGCGATTATCGGCAATCAATCTCCAGTTGCTCAGCAAAGCAATTAATTTAATTACTCAATCTATCGGCTTGCTGGGCTTAAATAGCTTGGACTTCATCATTGATGACCATGAGCAACTTTTTATCTTAGAAGTTAATCCCCGGCCATCAGCGTCATGTGAATTAATCCACAATAAGCATCTATTTGATGCTCATCTTCAGGCATGCATCGAAATACTGCCAGAGTCTGTAGCAGAATCACCTACCAACACCTCTCGGCTATATTATCTGTTTTCGCCTAATTCATTTGTTATACCAACGGATATGAACTGGCCAGTTCAATGCCATGACAGGCCAATCGCTGGCACTAAAATCAAACAACAACACCCTATCTGCACTGTTATTATTTCAGCTTCGAGTTCCAAGCAATGCCAGCACCAATATCAACAATTACGTCGGCAAATCTTTAATCAACTTAACGTCGATACTTGAAAGCTGATTTAGGAATCAACAATGGAACGTCTTCTACTGTAATTCTGAGTTTTAATCAGCAGCGTGAATATCGGAACGGAACTCTACATCAGTAGCGTTGGCTGAGTAAGCGAAATACGCTTAGGGGAGTTATTTATGTCGAAGCAGAAAATAGCTGACAGTATCTTAGCACTTAACAATCTAATGCTGGGCTAGTTAGCCTAGCTCAACTTTCTACTGGTTATAAATCATCATCTTCAAAGTTATAATCCAACTTATCTGACGGTTCATGAATATAATAACCTTGCGCGTAATCCACACCCAAACGCCACAACAGCGCCAAACTGTTTGCATCTGATACAAACTCAGCAATACAGCGTTTACCAGCCTGTTTAGTCATTTCGATAATGGCTTTAACTGCCGCTTGGTTTTCAGCATCTTTAGCCATATTTTGTACAAAGTTACCATTGATCTTTAGATAATCGACATCTAAAACACTTAAACTTTGCGAGAAATCGATACCAGAACCAAAATGTTCAAGGCCAAATTCACAGCCAATATTTTTTAATTGAGCAATCATCATTTTTGCTTGCTCAATATGTTCTAAAGCAGCTGTTTCACTAATTTCAAACACCAATGATCGACCATCAAGATTATGAGCATTTAATGTTGCACATAACCAATCAACATACTCGCGAGTACATAAGGTTTGCTTTGATAATTTAATAAAGAAGCGAGTTTTAGGAAATTTTTGTTGATGCTCAGCCAGTGCATCTATAGCCTGCCTGATCACCCACTTATCGATGTCACCCATCATGTCAAACTGGGCTGCGTGTTTTATAAAGCTCTCTGCTGATAGTATCGTGCCATCAGCTTGTTTATAACGTAATAACACTTCATAAATTTCTTGCTCTTCACCATGCAAGGCAACAATAGGTTGATAGTTCAAGCAAAACTCATCATTTTGCAGAGCTTGTTCTAACTTTGTTTGCCATTCTGTTGACGAACCGCCTGATTCTGCTTTTTTATCTTCCAGTGGATGGTAACGCTCAATCCGATCACCACCAGCATGTTGCGCTTGCACACAGGCTCTATCAGCATTTTCTAATGCATTTTCTGCTGTCGATAAACTTTCATTAATATGGCTAATACCAATGCTACAGCGTAAATCAACCGTACTACCATCGACATGAGAAACATAGTCCGCCACCACTTTGCGATAGCTTTCTGCCCGCAGATCAACAGCATCATTATCACTGCTCGGAATTATCACCGTAAAGACACGATCCGAGTAATAACCTATGAGTTCATCTTGCTGTAAATTTTTGCGTAATAAATCAGCAACACTTTTTAAGATTACATCGCTGATTCCAAGACCTACTTTTTCTTTTACTGATTGGAATTCATCGAGAACTATATATAACAGTTCGGCATCACCATTGCCTTCCGCTGCAGCATGAATGGCTTGTTCCAATTCGTCCATGAACCTCATTCGACTGTACAAGCCGGTTAAAAAATCATGGTCACGTAATAATTGTACTTGCTGATCTGAACCGGTTAGCATTGCCTCATCACGAATTACGACCTGAGTACAATTTTCACCTTCGACTCGGGCATGGCTAAATTCAATACTGGCTTTAAAGATTTTGCCATCGGATTTAACACACTGTACCGTCACTGTTTCAGGTGCTGTTGTTTCCGATTGCTCAGTAAATTGTCTAAACACCGATTTAAAACGACCATGATCATCAACAGAAATCATATCGAGAAACGGTAAACCATCGATATCTTCGGCTTCTTCATAGCCAAACAAGGCTAGATAAGCACTGTTTACATAAATATGCATACCTTCATGCATATAAGCAACCGCATCACGTGAGCTTTCTAATAAAGCATGGGAGCGCTTTTCACTTTCACGTAACGCTCGTTCATTGCGGCGCGCTAAACGGCGGTTAAATACGTTAGTTAATTCACGATCAACGGCAAATTGCAGACGTTTAATATCTGCCAGTAAAATGACATCATGAGCACCACAGGTAAATAAAGCTTCTTCACTCGCCTTATCAGCCGCTAATACTAAACAAGGTAAATCTTTAGCTAGGCCATGGATTAGATTGATGATTTCAGGAGGTTTAGGGCTGGTCATGGCATCACTACAAATCAACAAATCCCAAGTATGATTTGCTAATGCATGCTCAATTTCAGTCAAGGTATGTTCACGAGATGCTCGTACAGCATGACCTGCAGTACGAATTGCATTGATAACCGTATCAGCGCCAGTGAGTGAATCATCGACGATGAGTAAGCGTAATATGCCTTCTGCTCTTGCCACGCTAGTGGTCCCCTTTTTTTCGCGACTGCATTGAAGGTTTAGCCCCTTCTAACACGGTCATCTCAGCTTCCATCCAATCAAAAACCACTTGGTTCAGTTCTGATGCAGTTTTACCTTCAGTCGATATCATATCGCCAATAGTTAATTTAATCACACCCGGCTGTTTAATGAAACCATGGCGAGGCCATGCCTTGCCGGCATTATGTGCTACTGGGATGACAGGAACGGCAGCATCAACAGCTAACCGTGAGCCTCCTATACCAAATTTACCCATAAAACCACTCGTAATACGGGTGCCTTCAGGAAATACGGCCACCCAAGTGCCCGATGAGAGTCGCTGTTTACCTTGGTCAATAATCTGTTGCAGCGCTTTACGGCCCGCGCCTCGATCAATGGCAATCGGATTAAGAGATGCCAAACCCCAACCAAAAAAAGGAATCCATAATAATTCTCGCTTTAATACCCAAGCTTGGGCCGGAAATATCGCCTGTAGGGCTAAAGTTTCCCATGCTGATTGATGCTTACATAAGATGACACAGGGATAATCGGGAATATTAGCTTGGCCTGTCACCTCATAGCGGATATTGCAGATGATCTTTAATAGCCACAGGTTTAACACCGCCCACTGACTCACCACCTTATAACGACTATTGAATGGCAGAGGCCATAAGATAACCGCTAATATCGAAAATAGAACTGCAGTAACAATCTGAAAACCAGCAAAAATCAACGAACGAATAAATAGCATTAAGGCGTTGGCTCCAATAAGGCACTTACCACTGCAGCAAGATCATCATAAACGGCAATGTCTTCTGCAATATCTTGTTGTAAGGTACGTTCACCTTTACCAGTACGCACTAAAATAGGTTGGGCTCCTGCTGATTGAGCAGCCTGAATATCACGCAATGAATCACCCACCGCCACTACATCATCTAGATTAATACGTAACCGTTGAGCAAGCTCAGTAAATAAACCATCCTTAGGTTTACGACAGGCACAATCATCGTTGGGTCCATGAGGACAAAACAAGATAGCCTCTACCTTGCCGCCCACTTGCGCCAACATACGGCGCATTTTACTGTGAATGCGATTCAATGTTGCCACATCAAATAAACCACGAGCGATACCGGATTGGTTAGTGATAACAACAACCCGGTAGCCAGCATAATTGAGCCGAGCAATCGCTTCTAAACTGCCTTCAATAGGTTCCCACTCAGTAGGAGACTTAATAAAGTCATCCGAATCCTGATTGATGACACCATCTCGATCCAGAATTATCAGCGACATCTTAAATGCTCCGTTCGTTATGACTGCAAGCTAGAAATATCAGCGACACCTAGGAACAATGCGCGAGTCTGATTCAGCAACGCTAAACGGTTCTGCCTAACCGCTTCATCATCAGCCATGACCATGACTTGATCAAAGAAACCATCAACCGTGTCACGCATAGAAGCTAATTGGGTCAATACGGCACTGTAATCAGCCTTAGCAATTAACGGCTGCACCGTAATGCTAATTTCGGCTAACTTAGCCGCCAGAGCTTTTTCAGCCTCTTCTTGCAACAAACTATCATCAATAGTGCCAGCATCACCTTCAGCATTATTCTTACGCAAAATATTACCAATACGCTTATTACCTGCCGCCAAGGCTTCTGCTTGCTCTAACTCTCTAAATGCAGATACCGCTTGCAGACGCTTAATAAAGTCAGTTGGTGTAGTTGGTTTAACAGCCAATACTGCTTCAAACACATCGGCCTTGAAACCTTGATCCGCTGTATAACCGCGTAAACGGTCATAGAAATAACGCATCACTTGGTCGACAGTATCTTGTTCCGTCAAAACATCTGTAAGAGCCTTGCTCGCTTGGCTTAACAATTCAACCAAATCTAAGTTCAGATCATTTTCTACCACAATACGTAATACACCTAAGGCGGCACGTCGTAAGGCAAACGGGTCCTTAACACCGGTCGGCGGCTGACCAATACCAAATAGGCCAACTAGAGTATCGAGCTTTTCAGCCAAGCTAACCGCTTGACCGCTTTTTGTTTGTGGTAATTTATCACCAGCAAAACGGGGCATATATTGTTCGTCTAAGGCTTCTGCAACCTCATCATGCTCACCATCAAGGCGAGCGTAATAACGGCCCATGATGCCTTGTAAGTCAGGAAACTCACCGACCATCTCAGTCACTAAGTCACATTTAGCTAATAATGCTGCACGTTCAGCTAAATCTGCATCACCGCCAATTTGAGGTGCAATAAAGGCCGCTAATTGAGCAACACGTGCCGACTTATCAAACACCGAACCCAATTTATGTTGGAAGACGATTGTTTTTAGTTTGTCTTGGCGTTCTGCTAATGGTTGCTTACGGTCTGTTTTCCAGAAGAAAGCAGAGTCACTCAAGCGGGGCAAAATAACACGTTCATTACCCGCAATGACTTGTGCGGGGTCCTTACTTTCAATATTACAGATAGTAATAAAGTAAGGCAGTAAATCACCTGTTTTATCACGTACTGCAAAGTACTTTTGATGTTCTTCCATAGAAGAAATCAACGCTTCTGCCGGCAACTCTAAAAAGCTTTCATCATAAGAACCAGATAATGCTACTGGCCATTCCACCAGCCCAGTCACTTCATCTAATAACTCTTCATTAATAACTGCTTCGCCGCCTAACTTAACCGCCAACTCTAATACTTGACCATGAATCGAATCACGACGTGCATTAATATCAACTAAGACATGGCCTGCAGTTTCTAGTTGTGACGCATAACTTTGTGCTGACTGAATTCTAATTGCTTCAGGATGATGGAAGCGGTGACCAAAACTATCACGGCCCGATGTCACACCCAATAACTCAACAGGCACAACGTCATCACCAAATAACGCTACCAACCAATGTACTGGACGAACAAACTCACCCGGCAAAGTTCCCCAACGCATACGCTTAGGAATAGGCAAATCAGCTAGCGATTTTTGCAAGATATCAGCAATCAAATCTACCGTTTCAGCACCGGTTTGTTGCTGCTTATAAACTAACCAAGCACCTTTAGCCGTTTCCATTTTTTCAAGGTCATCTACACTGACGCCACATGACTTCGCAAAACCTTGCAAAGCACGGGTTGGATTACCGTCATCATCAAAAGCTGACTTAATTGCCGGACCACGACGTTCAACCATGCGATCTTGTTGGCGTACTTGCACGTCACTGACCACAACAGCTAATCGTCTTGGTGCAGCATAGGCTTTAATCGCACTAAAACTTAATTCAGCCTTTTTTAAACCTTGCGCTATGCCAGCTTCAAACGCTTTCATTAACTTTTTCAGTGCTTTGGGTGGTAACTCTTCGGTACCCAATTCAAGTAATAAGTCTTTAACATCACTCATGATTGAGCCTCCGAGTTATCTTTTAACATCGGAAAGCCTAGTGATTCACGACGATTGTAATAAGCTTGTGCCACTGCACGGGCGAGGGTACGAACGCGTAAAATATAACGTTGACGCTCGGTTACCGAAATCGCTTTGCGTGCATCCAGCATGTTAAAGGTATGAGACGCTTTAAGTACTAATTCGTAAGCTGGTAACGGTAAGTCTTCTTCGATCATGCGCTGACTTTCACGTTCACAGGTATCAAATGTTGCAAATAAACTTTCTACATCAGCATGCTCAAAGTTATAAGTCGACATTTCAACTTCATTTTGATGGAACACATCGCCATAAGTTACTTTACCCATCGGGCCATCAGACCAAACAAGGTCGTAAACACTACTTACGCCTTGTAAGTACATCGCAATACGTTCTAAACCATAAGTAATCTCACCGGTAACAGGCCGGCATTCTAGTCCGCCTACTTGCTGGAAGTAGGTAAACTGTGTGACCTCCATACCATTCAACCAGATTTCCCAACCTAAGCCCCAAGCACCTAATGTTGGTGACTCCCAGTTGTCTTCTACAAAACGGATATCATGAACAGATGTATCCAAACCCAACATTTTTAATGAATCTAAATACAATTCTTGAATGTTGATTGGTGACGGCTTTAATACCACTTGAAATTGGTAATAATGCTGTAAGCGGTTCGGGTTTTCACCATAACGGCCATCTGTTGGACGACGTGAAGGCTGAACATAGGCAGCACTCCAAGGCTCAGGACCGATAGCACGCAAGAAAGTCGCTGGGTGAAATGTGCCCGCGCCGACCTCCATATCTAACGGTTGTAACAATACACAGCCTTGTTCAGCCCAATATTGTTGTAGACGGAGGATAAGTTCCTGAAATGTTTTTGGTGTTTCTGCCACCGGGACCGCTGTTGTCGTCATTTTCTAAAAGTCACAATCTATAATCAAAACTTCTTGATTATAGCGAATATCGAAGCTAGTTGTAGAGCGAACGATGATAATCAGATCGAAATATTTTCAACCGCTCGAGCTTGAACGACATATCGCAAATCACCACCCACTTGAATTGCATTAAATGGATAACAGGTCACCAAGCTCAACTGATAGTCATCAACGTCTATATCTAGCCACGTTACATCACTTTTATCGACCACATTCATCGCCGTAACAATGTAATCTCGATGCTTACCATTAGCTGTTGTCACGGTGATTTTTTCGCCTCGTTGCAGATACTGTAAAAAGGAGAAATGGGTATCTCGATGCGCAGCAATCACCGTCGTCCCTCTAGTTAGCGGTGGTGATGAAGCAAAAACATAACCAGGACCAAAAGCCAATGATTCACCACTAGTGCCAGCTAAGACATATTGCTCAATATCATGTTCCGGCACAGTCAACTTTGCCACTGGCCACATATCTGCCCACGCCCACGGCTTTACTTGGTCATGTTCCAACTCTGTTTGCTGCCAAGCTGACGCAATTAAATATTGGGCTAACTGGGCTTTAACATGAATATAACTGCCTTGACCGAATTGCCACGCCGCCAGCAACAACAATAAAGGCGAAACATATTTTGTTCGCAATAGCTTCATCCTAGTCTCCGGCGTGAAATTAGACCCAGTACCAACATCAATAGACCAAACAGCATATTCATCATTGCTGGCGTTGCAGTTTGTGGCAGAGTTTTCATCGCCCAACCCGCCGGTTTATTTGTAGCAATCGCCTTGCTTTGTAATGACTCTTGCTGTGGTCTAACTGGAGTTTTATCGACTGCAACCAATGAAGTAAATTTACTCACCAAATGGTGCTGCAAAGCCAAGTGCGTAATCTGTTGTTTAATCTGCTGCGGATGACCTTGAGTTCGATAATTATCCATCAAACCATCTATCTTCTGGCGAGCCCATAATGTTGCAACAGCTGATGATGGCGCACCATTAGTCAAGGCCACTGTTTGTTGCCATTGCGTTGTTGCCGTTTCACCTTTGATCGTAATTTCAGCTGGTAAGGACTCACTTGCTCGTAATACAACCAGCAACGGCTGATCTTGATATAAGTCAGGAATCACTTGTGGCCATACTTCTAGCTGCTCTTTACCCGCAGTTTCCACCTTTATATCAGTGATAACAGGATGCGATAACTTATTAAACAAGGCCTGCATTTTGTCAGTCACTTCTGCCAAATCACCAATATAACTATGCGTGCCACGACCAAAACGTGCTGCACGATTCATAAAATGACTATTAGGCGCAGAACCGATACCAACCGTAAATAAACGACTATTGCCTAAGTTTTGTTTGATTTCACTGAACAAGGCATCTTCATTGCCCACACTGCCATCGGTTAAAAATACCACTTGGCGTAAACGAGACGAGTCTTGCTGATTTTTCAGTGCTAAAGCCAATGCCGGCAACATTTCAGTACCACCACCGGCATCTAAGCTTGCTACAAACCTTTTTGCAATCGATAGCTGCTCACTATCTGCGGCCATTGCAGTCGGAAATAGTTGCTCAACATCATGACTAAAGCGAATGATATTAAAGCTATCCTGAGGCCGTAATTGTTGTAAACCATACAATAAAGCTTGTTTTGCCTGCTTTATTGACGTGCCATCCATTGAGCCAGAAGTATCAATAACAAATACCAATTCTCTTGCCGCAATCTCATTACTTTGTTGACTCGGCGGTGTCAGCATTAATAAGGCATATTCATCGCCATTAAAATGTTGTTTAAATAAAGCAGCACGCGGTGAAGTTGATGCCTGTGCCTGCCACACCAATTCAAAATCACGATTCGTTATTTCAGGATTAGCCAAACTAATCTGAATAATGTCATCCGACAAAGGTTGCTGATCAACTTGATGATAAGAACTGTTCACCGTGGCAATAGGAAAGCCTGCCGCTAGCTTAATTGTCATGGTGATTGGATTAATTTCTTGAGTCGTCACCGGCGGTGTAATAAATGAAGCATCAATCACTTGCTCAGTATTGCTTGCCCAACCTGTTCCAGAAAAACTGACGGTTTCGTTATCCATCATAATCGGCTTGCCAGGAATATAGCGTGGTGCTACCACCATCGGATATCTCAAACTAAACTCACCATTCTCGTGTTGCAACGTTTGCTGATATTCAATCACAATGGTGATCTCATCATGCGGTGCAATATTTGCCACACTGCTGGTAAACATATTAGGACGTTGTTGCTCTAACAAGCTCGCTCGTTTACCCGCCATTTTAGCTTGCTGATAGGTCTTTTGGGCTTGTTTCTTTTCTTGAATCTCACCATCAATAAACCGCTCACCAATTTTCATGGCTAAATGATCCACCGCCGCAGTTTCCGGCAACGGAAATACATAAATGCCTTCTTGCCATTGATCACTATCATTAATAAAGGTTTGGCTGACTTTGACTCTAGCCAACAAGCCACTCACTTCAATATCAACATCGGTTGCCACTTGTGAGCTAATGACGTAGTCACCATCTTTCTGACGAAACACTAACTGAGAAGATCCTAGCGCTGACAACTGGTTAATTCGGTTAAGAGTTAAATCATCTTGCTCAGCAGCCTGTAATGCTGATGTCGATAAAATCACTGCCGCTAAGCTAATGCTTAATAGCAAACCGACAAAACCGCTATAGATAAAACATGTCAGCAAACTGTGCAATAAATGATGTGATGTTTTTGTAGTCATAACCCTATCCTTTTTATAAATATTAGGGTCATTACAACAATTAACTTGGGCGAGTCAGGCGATGAAAAAAGGAAAGTTGGTGATCAAATGTGGCCAAAAAATGGCAAAGCTGACGTAGAAGATCTAAATTCAGGTAAAATTCGTCCTATTCTTACCGAAACGAGACAACAGCATGAGTCGTAAAATCGGCATCGTGATGGATCCTATTTCAGCGATCAACATCAAAAAAGACAGTAGTTTTGCCATGTTATTAGCAGCGCAGGCCAAAGGTTGGTCGTTGTTTTATATGGAACAACACGACTTATTCCTACACCAAGGTCAGGTTTCAGCTGAAATGAAACCACTAACAGTCAAAGAAAATGCTGACAATTGGTACAACTTGGGCGAAACACAAACCCAGCCACTCGCTGAGCTTGATGCGATCTTAATGCGTAAAGATCCGCCGTTTGATATGGAATATATCTACAGTACCTACCTATTAGAACAAGCACAGGCTGCCGGTGTATTAATCGTTAACCATCCGCAAAGCCTGCGTGATGCCAATGAGAAACTGTATACCGCTTGGTTCCCACAATGTTGTCCAGATACCTTAGTCACCCGCCAAGCGCATTTGCTTCGTCAATTCCAAGCTGAACATGGCGACATCATTCTCAAACCATTAGATGGCATGGGTGGTGCGTCGATTTTTCGTGTTAAGGCCGATGATCCCAATACCAGCGTGATCATTGAAACCTTAACCGAACATGGTCATAAATCGATCATGGCGCAAAAGTTCATTCCAGAAATCGTTGATGGCGACAAACGCATTTTAATGATTGATGGCGAACCAGTGCCTTATGCCTTAGCGCGTATTCCAGCTAAAGGTGAAACACGCGGCAACTTAGCTGCCGGTGGTCGTGCCGAAGGTCGTCCGCTCACCGAACATGATCGTTGGATCTGTGAACAAGTGGGACCAACATTACGCGAAAAAGGTTTGTTATTTGTTGGTTTGGACGTGATTGGGAATTATCTAACCGAAATCAATGTCACAAGCCCCACTTGCATCCGTGAACTCGATACTCAATTTAACCTTAATATTGCTGCCGACTTAATGAACAGCATCGAACACCATTTATCATGATTTTATTACGCCTTGTTTTACTATCCTTAGTTATCACCCTTGCCGGTTGTAGTGATGATGACCGTGCTCGCCAAGCCAAGTTTTATGCCTTTGGTACTGAAATCGATGTCAGCTTGTTTGGTGTTGATGAAGCGACTGCTGGCAATACCGTTGAAACCCTAGAAACAGCGTTTAACCATACCAACGATACCTGGCATGCATGGCAACCTAGCGTATTAACCGATATCAACACCGCCATCGAAAATGGCGAAACCATCACCATCACACCCGATGTCGAAACGGTTATTTTGCAAGCCACACAACTTGCAGAAAACAGCCAGCACCTATTTAACCCTGCCGCAGGCAAACTGTTTGAACTATGGGGTTATCACGGTGATGCCTGGTTTGAGTCTCGTCCACCACCGAGTAAAGATATGCTTGAGCAGTGGTTAGCTGCAGCACCCACCATGAATGATATTAAAATCACTGATGGTCAGCTTAGTAGTAACAATCCACAGGTCAAACTCGGCTTTGGTGGTTTTGCTAAAGGTTATGCTGTCGACACCGCTATTGCTGCACTACAACAACAAGGTATTGAACACGCCATTGTTAATATTGGTGGTGACTTACGTGCCATCGGCTCTCATGGCAAGCGTCCATGGGTGATAGGCATTCGCCACCCACGCACTACAGGCATGCTGGCCTCAATCGCATTAAGAGGCGATGAAAGCGTCTTTACCTCGGGTGACTACGAACGTTTCTTTGAATATGAAGGTACTCGTTACCCACATATCTTAGATCCACGCACAGCTTATCCAGCTAAAGGTGCCACTTCAGTGACAGTACTACATACCAATGCAGCTGAAGCAGATGCCGCTGCCACCGCCTTATTTGTTGCCGGTAATGACTGGCCACAAGTCGCTGCTGCAATGAGGATCGACCATGTTATGCTGGCACGACCTGATGGCCAAATAGAACTTAGCCCGAAGATGAAACAACGTGTCCACTTGCTAGATAACAGCAAACCCGCCATTGTTCGTGAACTAAAAGAGCCCACATCACCGTAATGTTAGGAAGCACCACAGCCGTTGATCGGCTAATTTTTACATTATTATTTTCGGTCATCTTTCACCTGGTGCTGGTGCTGGGCGTGACTTTTAGTGCCACCTCGCCGCCAACCAACGAACCGATTGCCAACCTAGAAATCACCTTAGTTAAACAACAAACCGATCTAGCACCTGAACAAGCCGACTTTTTAGCGCAAGCTAATAATGAAGGTGGTGGAGAAACCGATAAAAAAGCACCTGAACCTACGCCTGATGCACCCGTACCAGAAGCTAAGGAAGCGGCTGCAGCCGAAAATACACCACCACAACAAGTCATTGCTGAACCTACACCAATAGTGACGCCAACACCGTTACCACCGGTGATCGAAGCTGAAGTGACACCACAAGTTATTGAAACACCACCGCCACCCAAAGTTAAGCCTGCAAAACCGGCCAAAGTGATTACTCAAGCCAAAGCCGAACGCAAAATTGTGCAAGTAGAAGACGCCCAACAAAAAGTAGAAAAAGTCGCTGAAATCATTCCTGAAACTAAACCTCGATTATCAGCCAGCGAACTGATGTTTCAGGCAAAAAATGAAATCATTCGTCTTGAGAAAAAGTTTGAAGAATCAAGAAAAGTACTCAGTAAACGTCCGAAAAAACGCCGTTTATCGAGCCGTACCAAAGAGTATGCAGCCGCTGCTTATCATGAAGGTTGGCGTAAAAAAGTCGAACGCATCGGTAACTTAAACTACCCACAAGAAGCCAAACGCAAACGCATCAATGGCAGCTTAATGTTATCGGTCGATATCAATCCAGATGGCAGTGTCGGCCCTGATGGCATAGTGGTATCACGCTCGTCAGGTCACAAAGTGCTTGATGATGCCGCCATCAAAATCGTTCGCCTCGCCGCACCCTATGCCGCCATTCCAGAAAATGTTTTACAAGGTTACGACATGATCACCATCATTCGTACTTGGAAGTTTGAAACTGATCGTGGGTTATTGTCTCGGTAAAAGACAATGTATTGAAAAAGCGGTCATTCGTTTAACGCTGTAAGAGGGGCCCGCTTTGTTATATTTTCAATATTCTTTAGAAAATTGGTACCAACCCCGTTACGATGAACGTTACCATCAGTAATTGGCAAACTTTGCTCACCTTGTTCTATGGCTAGTTTAAGGCGTATATCGAAGAACAATGTCCGTGACAAACGTAGAATGCGGAGCAAAACATCGGTTTCAAGATTATGTTGTGGGTGGTCATTCTCACCGATTAGAGTTGCTTTATCATTGTGCGCAAGAACAAGATCTCGGTAGTCCTTTACATTCATTGATTCCTTAATAACTGCTATTTCATCTCTATGGCTTTGGTGTTCTGGGTCAATATAATCGGCGTATTTCTTTGCTAGGTTGTACTGACTCAGATACTCATAGGTAACTTCCGGTGTCTTGTAGTGCTCGCCATCGAATAATAGCCGCGACAATGACATTACAATATCATTGTGTAGCGATCGCTGTATTATTCTCGCCGCCTCAGAAGATAACCCAGAGATAATCCTTATCGTTTCTTGCTAACCATAAATTTCATCATAAAAGTAGACGGCTGTAATAAGCCTATCTAATTCCACAATGAACCTGTCCAGATCTAGCATTCATTGCTCCGATGCTGACGAAATATAACTAGGGTTTTTAGGGGACACTTCATCCGCTAACAGTTTATATTTTTTGAAAGATAACATCGTTGAAAACGTCCTTTCACCAATGCTTTATATTGAAATCAGAGTATAGCGATCCTTTATCCAATGTGTCCACTTTGCTAGTTTTATTATCTATTTTCAGGGTTTACCCTAAATAACAAGACTTCAAAAACATCCTTTTAAATTATTTTATTGTAATTACTTACAGATTAGATTGAAATTTTGTTAGCGGACATTTAAAGTCATTAAACACCAATGGTGAGGGTGATTTGGAAGTGAAATTCACCAGCTTTTTACGATTTACTCACTGTCCGCTACACAAAAACTAATTCCGTCAAAAAGCTAAGCGGCGGCTACGCATTCCAACCGCTTGTTACTTTCTCGATATCCAACCTGCAGTTCTATTCGGGGCGGTTTGCCTCATTCTTAAGCTTTTTGGCGTTACTTCTATCTGTTTTTTCCACCCGTTTTTGCTTCTTACGCTCATTTTTCTCAGTTACGATCTTAATTGCGTCAAGCTTCGTTAGATTAGGATGTTTAGCGAGTAACTTTTCGACTTTGTCTTCAGTTTTGGTCATTGGTGATTCTCATAATTTATAAATTCAGATCTTAGATGTATTTATCTGCAATCGGTCGAAAGCTGACAAATCCCTAAGCTAGATGTAAGAGAGCATTTGCTCCAGTTACATAGCTTTTCGAACCAGTCGATATCCTCGATGCGCCTTACTTTCATCGTGATAATCGACGGCTACATTTTGTACAAATAGTTCGGCGAATTGCTTTAACTCGTCGATTGAGCCCTGTTTTAACTCTAGCTCAATTTCATGAATGCCTTCTTCTGCTTGGGCAGTATAAACCCGGCCTACATCGTAAGCCAGTTCCACCAGCGTGTTATTGGCTAACTCAAACAGTACCTCTAAGCGATTAAAGTCGGTGGTAAACACCGGCTGTATTGTTGACCAAAGTGCAGCGTCTGCAATCACTGATTTAACCGGTGTTTGTTTTAATCGCTCTAAATCAAACAGCTCAGACGACAGTGGATGCTCCCATTCTTCACGTTGATGTAAACCATTTTTAACTTGGCCGGTGCACTTTACTGTCTGCCACCAATCACCATTATCATTACGAAGGCGAAGGCCGGTACCTTGTTTAATCAAGCTTAACTCTGGCGTATCGTAGTAGGTACTTACTAGTCGTTTTTGTTGTGAACTAACTTGTTTAAACTGTTTCAGCCACGTTAACTCTGCCAACTCGATTTGTTGTTCACTGCTGACTTGCAGCTTGATCTCTTGTTCTAAAATCATCGTTTTAACATCGGAGCTAAATAATGACCGGTATGTGACTCTTTGTTTTCAGCCACTTGTTCTGGCGTGCCGGTTGCCACCACCATGCCACCACCTGAGCCACCTTCAGGCCCCATATCGATGACCCAGTCGGCTGTTTTGACCACATCAAGATTATGTTCAATAACCACTACAGTATTGCCTCGGTCACGAAGGCGATGCAGCACTTTTAACAATTGCTCAATATCAAAGAAGTGCAACCCGGTTGTCGGTTCATCCAAGATATACAACGTTTTACCGGTATCACGTTTGGATAACTCTTTAGCCAGCTTCACACGCTGCGCTTCACCACCCGATAAGGTCGTCGCATTTTGGCCGAGCTTGATATAAGTCAGACCGACATCAATTAAGGTATCTAGTTTTTTGGCAATCACTGGAATATTGGTGAAAAAGCTGGCAGCTTCTTCAATAGTCATACTCAATACTTCAGAAATGGTTTTGCCTTTGTAGCGAATATCTAAGGTTTCACGGTTATAACGCTGACTTTTACAGACATCACAGGCGACATAGATATCAGGCAAGAAGTGCATTTCGACCTTAATCAGACCATCACCTTGGCAGGCTTCACAACGACCACCTTTCACATTAAAACTAAAACGGCCGGCATTGTAGCCACGCGCTCTAGCTTCTGGTGTGCCAGCAAATAATTCACGAATTGGGGTAAACAAGCCGGTGTAAGTAGCTGGATTAGATCGTGGAGTTCGACCGATAGGACTTTGGTTAATGGCCACTACTTTGTCCATTTGTTCCAAGCCCAACATTTCTTTATGTGCTGCTGGTTCTTCAGAAGCACCATTTAATGTTTTGGAGGTTAACTTCAACAAAGTATCGTTGATTAAGGTTGATTTACCCGAACCGGATACGCCAGTGACACAAGTCATCAAGCCAACAGGAATATCGATATCAACATCTTTTAAGTTGTTGCCACAAGCACCACGTAAGCCTAATACCCGGCCGGCATGAAACTGTTCACGTTTTTCTGGAACTGCAATCTTACGCTTACCCGATAAGTACTGACCAGTGAGTGAACGTTCACTTTTCATAATATCTTCTGGTGTGCCGCGAGCCACAATCTCACCACCATGTACACCCGCACCCGGGCCGATATCTAATACATAGTCGGCTGAGCGAATCGCATCTTCATCATGCTCAACTACGATGACAGTATTACCTAGATCTCGTAATCGAGTCAGCGTTGACAATAGTCGATCATTATCACGTTGATGCAAACCAATTGAGGGCTCATCAAGGATATACATCACACCCACCAGCCCAGCACCGATCTGACTAGCAAGGCGAATTCGTTGTGCCTCACCACCTGATAAGGTATCGGCACTACGTGCTAAAGTCAGGTAGTCCAAACCAACATTGACCAAAAAGGTGATCCGTTCAGCAATTTCAGTCACAATTTTATCGGCAATTTCGCCTTGTTTGCCTGGTAAATTCAAGGTTTCAAAGAAGACTTTCACTTCACCAATTGGCATCGAAGTAACTTCAGGCAAGGTCGTCTGATCAATGAATACATGACGAGCAGCTTCAGTTAACCGAGCACCACCACAAGAAGGACATGAGCGGACGGCATGAAACTTCGCTAATTCATCACGTACGCTATTTGATTCTGTTTCCAAATAACGACGCTGCATATTCGGAATAATGCCTTCGAAATTATGATTGCGAATCACTGATTTGCCACGATCACTCACATAGCTAAAATCAATTTTCGTGCGACCGCTACCATGCAAAACTACTTGGCGAACACTCTCTTTCAGCTCTTCAAATGGTGTATCTAAATCAAACTCATAATGCTTTGATAATGAGGTCATTAACTGAAAATAATAGGCATTGCGGCGATCCCAACCTCGGATAGCACCGGCTGCTAAGCTCATTTCTGGATGAGCGACCACACGTGCTGGATCAACAAACTGTTTAATGCCTAAACCATCACAAGTGCCACAGGCACCAGCCGGGTTATTAAACGAGAACATACGCGGTTCTAATTCAGCAATTGAATAACCACAGCTAGGGCAGGAGAACTTAGCTGAAAATAAAGTTTCATCATCAGCATCATCCATAGACACCACAAGTGCGAGGCCATCTGATAAATGCAGTGCAGTTTCAAATGATTCAGCTAGGCGTTGTTGTAGATCGGCGCGTACTTTAAAGCGATCCACCACCGCTTCGATAGTATGTTTTTTACGTAGTTCTAACTGTGGCGGGGTATCCAACTCGATAACCTCACCATTAACACGAGCCCGGACAAAACCTTGAGCGCGTAACTCTTCTAAAATATCCTTATGTTCACCTTTACGATCTTGCACTACCGGTGCCAATAGCATCATCCGATTGCCTTCTGGCATCGCCATCACCAAATCGACCATTTGGCTGACAGTTTGTGCAGATAAAGCTTCATGATGGGTTGGACATTTTGGCACGCCAGCGCGCGCAAACAGTAGCCGTAAATAATCATAAATTTCAGTAATGGTACCGACGGTTGAACGCGGGTTATGTGAGGTCGACTTTTGCTCAATTGAAATAGCCGGCGACAAACCTTCTATATGATCGACATCAGGTTTTTCCATCATCGATAAAAATTGCCGTGCATAAGCCGATAACGATTCGACATAACGTCGTTGACCTTCGGCGTATAAAGTATCAAAAGCCAACGACGACTTGCCCGATCCAGACAAGCCAGTAATCACTGTTAGTGAATCTCTCGGTAGATCTAAATCTATATTTTTAAGATTGTGAGTACGTGCCCCACGAATGCTTATGCTTTTCATCCAGCGTGTGTTCCGTTGAAGAATCAAACAGATCAATATACTCTTACCCGATATCATGACGCAAAAACAACCACACTCCTATTCAATGACCTCGCTGGAAAAGCGCAGTATTACTGGCCTGTCCACGATCTTCGCTTTACGCATGTTGGGCTTGTTTATGATTTTGCCGGTATTTTCTTTGGCCGCAGATCAATATAGTGGCGCTACACCGATGCTAATTGGTTTGGCAATTGGTGCTTATGGTTTAACGCAAGCAATGTTACAAATTCCATTTGGCATGTTGTCGGATCGCATTGGTCGAAAAAAAGTCATCACCATCGGTTTATTACTGTTTGCAGCTGGTAGTGTGGTTGCGGCAACCGCCGATTCTATTTATATGGTGATCGCTGGTCGACTGTTACAAGGTAGTGGTGCTATTGCGGCCGCTATTATGGCTTTAACTGCCGATCTCACCCGAGATGAACACCGTACCAAGGCCATGGCTAGTATCGGCATCAGCATTGGCCTGTCCTTCTCTGTAGCGCTGGCCTCCGGTGCCGCTTTAGAAAGTTGGTTAGGTTTATCAGGCATCTTTTGGGCCACGGCCGCGCTTTCTCTGGTCGGCATCGCCGTATTGCATTTATGGGTGCCCAGCCCAGTTCGAAGTGTAAGCCATCGCGATATCGTGCCGGTGCCACAGCAATTCCGTAATGTATTGCACAATCCTGACATTATGCGAATGGTATTTAGCATCATGATTCTGCATTGCTTACTGACCACCAGCTTCTTTGCCCTACCCATTGCGATGCAAGATTACGCCGGACTGGCAGCCGATCAACATGCTCTGGTTTATTTACCTATTCTAATTCTCGCCTTCATCAGCATGGTGCCGTTTATCATCATTGCTGAAAAACGTCGAAAAATGAAACCTATCTTCCTAGGTGCAATTGTTATTTTGGCTATATCTCAGCTTAGCTGGGCACTGTTTGCTGACTCATTAACCAGTTTATTAGTGAGTTTATGGTTATTTTTTACGGCCTTTAATATTTTAGAAGCAAGCCTGCCGTCGTTAATGTCTAAACTAAGTCCTTTAGCCAATAAAGGCACAGCGATGGGAGTCTATTCCACCGCTCAATTTCTTGGTGCTTTTATCGGCGGAACCTTAGGTGGACTAATGTTTAGCCAGTTTGGCATTAGTGGTGTCTTTTATGCTGGGACCGCGTTAACCATCCTTTGGTTATTCGTTGTCTTGCCGATGACACCACCTAAACACTTAACCACTCGCATCATTCATATTGATGATTTATCTGCCGACAATGCTGACAGCATAGGGCAACAACTGAATAAGATTGAAGGTGTCGTAGAAACAATTGTTGTAGTTGAAGAACAAGTTGCCTACGTCAAATTTGATCCTAAAAAAATCAACGCTGACGCACTCGATGCATTTGTCGTAGAATAACAACCCACTTTAAATTAAAAACAAGCCCGAAAATAGGAGCACACCATGTCTGTAAACAAAGTCATACTCGTAGGAAGACTGGGCGCCGAGCCTGAAAGTCGCGCATTTCCTAATGGTGGCTCAATCTGTAACTTACGTTTAGCAACATCAGAAAGCTGGAAAGATAAGCAAACTGGCGAACGTAAAGAGCGCACAGAATGGCATCGCGTCATATTACGCAACCGCCTAGGTGAGGTTGCTCAGCAATACTTACACAAAGGTTCACAAGTTTATATCGAAGGTCGTATCCAAACTCGTAAATGGCAAGATCAAAACGGCCAAGATCGTTATTCAACTGAAATCGTTGGTAATGAAATGACGATGTTAGATACACGTGGTGCAGGCGGTGGCGACAGTGCCCCAGCTTATGGCCAACCTGCATCAGCACCTCAGCAACAACAACAGCAACAGCCCGCTGCAGCGCCACAACCTGCATCGCCATCAGCAGGCCCTGAGTACGGTGCTCCATCTGGCGGCGCTGATTACTATGATGATGATATCCCGTTCTAAGCAACCATCATGATCAGAAAAAGCATGTCATATCTAATCGTGCTATTGGTTGCTATGCAATCAATGGTCGCGGTTGCTGACAGCTATCAGTTCCACCACGAAGAACAACAGCATGAGAACCATGAGTATATTCATGGTTCTCAGCTTTTAACCGAACACGATGTCGATCAAAGCAATTCAACGCTATTGTCTAATGCTCAAGCTGATTGTCATCATTGCTGCTCCAGCCATGTTATGGCTCACTTTTCCCTTGCAGTAAACTTGGTCAATACACCCCACTTTGACCACCTAATCCCCGCTCATGATGATGGCTATCGCTCTCATCTTCACCTGCCTGCTTATCGGCCCCCCATTGCTACAAAACTGAGTTAACTTTTAGTTTTTTGTCGTATTAACGACAATTTAATTGCATGGAATGACCTGGCTTTAGGCCACAAAATCGCTGAATATTACTGCTGTCGATTTTAAGTTGTTCCATGACTATCTCTCCGTTTTGGAACAATTAATATGAATTACCCTCGATCTATCAGTCTGTTGCTATGCCTATTGTTAGGCTTAAACAATGCTGTATTTGCTGAACCCACAGACAACCATGACCATCAAGCTCACGACAACGAAGCCAACACCAGCCACGATGAACAAGCTTCGCAACAAAATATCCACATATCAGCAGCACAAGCACAACTTGCCAATATCACTGTGGAAAAACTCACACCACACGTGCTGACTTATCAGGTCTATGCACCTGGTGAAATTAAAGAAAATGCCTACAGCAGTTACCTCGTTTCTCCTCGAGTAGATTCCATCGTGCAACGTCGCCATGCCGCCTTAGGTGATCGCGTTAACAAAGGCCAAGCCTTAGTCACCCTATTTAGTGAATCGGTAGCAGAGGCGCAGGCCGAGTTTAAACTAGCTTATGAAGAATGGCAGCGGGTAAAAAAGCTAGGTAAAAAGATTGTTTCCGGAAAACGTTATACCACTGCACAAACTAATTACGATGCTAGCCGTGCTCGTTTAGTCGCCTATGGCATATCGAATAATGCTATTAACAACCAGATCAAAAAAACAGCCACTTTGGGTGAATATACTCTGGTTGCTGGTCACCAAGGTTCGGTACTGTTTGATAACTTTCATCAAGGTCAACGCGTCAGTGCTGGCGAACAGTTGATGAAAATAGCCGATGAACATCAATTATGGGTGGAGGCCTATATCGCTGCTAATTTACAGCTTTCGTTACCTAAGGGCACTGAAGCTAAAATCAAGGTGGCTGATGAGTTTTATACCGCCAATGTTAGCCAAGAAGCTCATACCATTGATCCTCATACTCGTACCCGGGTAGTGCGAATGGTGATTAACAATAAAGCACATCTGCTTCATCCTGGCTTATTTGCCGATGTATATTTTTCCTTTTCATCAATCACGCCGGTATTAGCTGTTCCAGAATCCGCTTTAATGCGTAGTAGTGATGGTGATTGGCTTGTCTTTGTTGAACATGAAGCCAATGAGTTTGAAGCGATCGAGGTTGAGCTCGGGAGAAACTTTGGTAAGTGGCGTGAAATAACAGGTGTCGAAGCTAATAGCCGAGTCGTAATGACGGGGGCATTTTTTGTCGCTGCTGAAATCGCCAAAGGCGGTTTTGATCCACATAACCATTAACCAGAGCCCAGGATATCTATCATGTTAAATCGATTAATCGACTGGTCAGTTAATAACCGGTTACTGGTCCTTATTGGACTTTTAGTATTTATAGCTTCTGCCTACGTTATTATTCCGCGCCTCAATCTGGATGCCTTTCCTGATGTCACCAATATTCAGGTATCCATTAATACTGAAGCACCTGGTTTGGCAGCCGAAGAGGTCGAGCAATTGATCACCTTCCCTATTGAAGCAGTGATGTATGCCTTACCTGATGTCGAAGAAGTGCGCTCTATCTCCAAAACAGGTTTATCAGGCATTACTGTCGTCTTCAAAGAGGGCACTGATATTTACTTTGCTCGGCAGTTAGTCTTTGAACGTCTACAGTCAGCCAAGGAATTGATTCCGTTCAATGTTGGTACACCTGAAATTGGTCCCAATACCTCTGGTTTAGGTCAGATTTATCAATATCTTTTATTGGCTGAGGCCGCCTCTGATTTTGATACGATGGCTTTACGTAGCCTTAATGATTGGCTGGTTAAATTATTATTAATGCCTATCGATGGTGTCACCGATGTATTGTCATTTGGTGGTCATGTTCGTCAATATCAGGTCAACCTCAACCCTTCTCGTTTATTGGCATATGAATTAAGCCAAGCAGATGTCATTACCGCATTGCAAGATAATAATGACAATGCCGGTGGCTGGTATTTGGATCGTGGCCAAGAGCAGTTAGTGATCCGTGGTGTTGGCTGGCTAAGTCATGCTCAGCAGGGCTTGGAAGAGTTACGTCAAATCCCCCTCAAAATCGAAGGCAGTGCCGTAGTAACGCTCGCCGATGTTGCCAGTATCGAACTTGGTAGTGAAATACGGCAAGGTGCAGTCACCATGAGCCGACGTAATGCTGATGGCAGTGTCGAAAACTTGGGCGAAGTCGTCTCGGGCATTGTATTAAAACGCATGGGTGCTAATACCAAAAATACCATTGATGGCGTGACTGATCGTATTAAGTTAATTCAGCAGGCATTGCCTGAAGGGGTTCGTTTTGAGCCGCTTTATGATCAAGCTGACTTAATTGAAAAAGCAGTGACCACAGTACAAAAAGCTTTACTGGAAGCCTTTATCTTTATCGTCATCGTATTAGTTTTATTTCTGTTAAATATTCGAGCGGTATTACTGGTTTTAATCTCGATACCACTATCAATCGCTATGGCCTTAACTGTAATGTCATACAACGGTTTATCAGCCAACTTAATGTCGTTAGGTGGTTTAGCCGTCGCCATAGGTATGATGGTCGATGGCGCAGTGGTGATGATGGAAAATATATTTAAACATCTCAGTCATCCCGATCAACAACATGATGCTGAACATCGCCTAAACGTAGCCAAGGAAGATAACGATCCCTACTACGTTGCTAGCAACACAGCTGTGGGCTTACGTATTCAACAAGCAGCTAAAGAAGTCGCTAAGCCGGTCTTTTTTGCAGTCACCATTATCATGGTGGTATTTGCTCCACTGTTTACCCTAGAAGGTGTTGAAGGCAAATTATTTCAACCAATGGCGATCAGTATTATGATTGCTATGGCTGCTTCATTACTGGTGTCATTAATTGTGGTGCCCGCTTTAGCCAGCTATTTTTTCCAGCGAGGTTTCAAAGCTAGAACGAGCCCGATTCTCACTGTGCTGGAAAAAATGTACCGATTGTTGCTACGTATGGCGATGCGTTTTAAATTATTGGTGCTATTAATTACTGGCAGCTTATTAGCCTGCGCCTTATTGCTCGTTCCTCAGTTAGGTACCGAATTTGTACCCGAGTTAGAAGAAGGTACCATCAACCTTCGTGTCACCTTAGCGCCGTCTTCTAGCTTAGAAACAGCCATTGCTGTTGCCGCAAAGTTAGAGCCGTTATTGTTAGAGTTCCCCGAGGTCACCTATGCTGCCAGCCGAATAGGTCGGGCAGAGATAGGTGGCGATCCTGAACCGGTTAGCAATATTGAAATCTATATTGGTCTAAGGCCAAAATCACAATGGATCAGCGCCGATACACGCATTGAACTGCAACAGTTAATGGCTGAAAAGTTAGCACAATATCCCGGCTTATTACTCAATTTTTCTCAACCGATTGCGACTCGTGTTGATGAATTATTATCAGGTGTAAAAGCCCAGTTAGCGATCAAACTATTTGGGCCAGACCTAGACGAATTAGCTCAGCAAGGCCAACAAATAGAGCAACTGGTGAAAAAGGTAACCGGCACACAAGATGTTGCTATGGAACAAATTGCCGGCGAATCACAACTGGTTATCACTCCGAATCGTCGCCAATTGTCTCGATTTGGATTAGCCGTTGCTGATGTGATGAATTTAGTGCGTGATGGTTTAGGAGGTGCAAAAGCAGGCCAGATTATTAATGGCAATGAACGCTATGATATTTATGTTCGTCTTGCCGACAGCTTTCGCCAATCGCCACAAGCCATTGCCGATCTTCGGCTGCAATCACCGACGGGGGCATGGGTACGCTTAGGCGATGTGGCTGATATCACCATTGAATCTGGCCCACCACAAGTGCGTCGAGATGATGTCCAGCGCCGTGTAGTAATACAAGCTAATGTCCAAGGTCGAGATATGGGCAGTGTTGTTGCCGATATTCATCAAATACTTGCCGATAATCTTGAGCTAAAAACAGGGTATTCAGTCTCTATTGGCGGTCAATATGAAAATCAACAGCGAGCGCAGCAACGCTTAATGATTGTGGTACCTCTTTCAATAGCGATGATTGCCTTATTGCTCTATTTTGCCTTTCACTCTATTGGTCAGGCCTTACTTATTTTAGTCAATTTGCCTTTGGCAATGATCGGTGGAATCGTTGCTTTATACTTCACTGGCCAATATTTATCCGTACCCAGCTCAATTGGTTTCATCACTCTTTTTGGCGTCGCCGTTCTCAATGGCGTGGTGATGGTTGAAGCCATAAACATCCGGATAGAACTAGGCGATGAAGCGATCAATAAAGCGATTTTTGAAGGTGCGGTATCAAGGCTTAGACCGGTGTTGATGACAGCAACTGTGGCTGCTTTAGGCTTAATTCCGATGATACTGTCAGACGGTGTTGGCGCAGAAATTCAACGGCCATTAGCCACCGTAATTGTTGGCGGCCTAATCACTGCTACCTTTTTAACCTTGTTTGTATTGCCCGTTTTGTATCACTGGTTCTCAAAATCAAAACTAGCACTCAAATCATAATGGAGTAACCTTGAGTCTTTAAATATTCGCGAACGTATCTCGTTCTATAAAGTCGTAACTACTCGCTATTCTTAGAACGAGATACTAGGTTAAAAAACATCCTTGTGAAACCAGAAAATCAATCAAAGCAGCTTTCTCACCTAGGCTTCATCGTTGTCATGTCATTGATATCAATGATAGGTCCATTTGCTATCGACACTTATTTACCGGCCTTTCCGGCCATCGAAGCCGAGTTTGATGCTTCTCGTTCACTGCTGTCACAAACACTAGGCGCTTATTTAGCTGCCTTTGCTGTCGCCACTTTGTTTTGGGGACCGATTACGGATCGGTTTGGCCGCAAAAAAGTCATTATCAGTGGCATCAGCTTATTTATCATTTCATCTATAGGTTGTGCATTAGCAAAAGACTATTCACACTTTTTAAGTTTTAGGATGATTCAAGGGGCGGCGGCCAGTGGCGGTCTAGTTGCTGGCCGCGCGATGGTGAGAGATGTATTTGATTCCCAACAAGCCAGGCAAGTCATGTCTTATGTGATGTTGTTTTTTGCCATTGCACCCGCAGTTGCTCCCATCATTGGCGCTGGCTTACATGATGCTTTTGGTTGGCATAGTATTTTCTATTTCTTAGCTGCATTTGGTTTTGTAACGCTGCTCTTAATTCTAGCGATTACTAAAGAAACCTTAGCACTAGAACACCGTCAATCCATACATCCTCGGCATGTCACCAAAGTGTATTGCAATGTATTGCTACATCGCCGTTTTTTAATGATTGTAACTGCCGGTAGTGCCAGTTTTTGTGGCATGTTTTTATTCATTGCCGGTTCGCCGACTATCTTTTTTGATTTTTTACAGCTAACCACTGGCGATTTTTGGAAGCAATTTGTCTTAATGGTCATCGGCTTAATGGCGGGTTCTTTGTTTTCAGCAAGGTTTGCTTATCGCAAAACAGCGACCAGAATGGTCTCTATTGCGGTAACCATTATCGCTGTTACCACTCTAATCAATTTAATGATCGCTTATTTCTTTACGCCGTCGTTATTAGGATTTGTATTGCCATTGTTATGTTATGCATTTGGAATAGGTATGGCCATACCGTCTTTAACGATATTGGCTTTAGATTGTTTTCCAAATAATAGAGGCACCGCTGCGGCTGTTCAGAGTTTTGTACAAATGATGGCAAATGCCATTGTAGCCAGTATCGTATTGCCGTTAGTCACTCAGAGCTATCTGGCTTTCGCGGTTGCTCAGCTGTGTTTTATTAGTTTGGCCGTTGTCTTATGGCTAAAAGTACCTAAAACTGCTTAATCACATGCAGACTTTCTACGTAAATAAGTTCGCATGCTTGGCCGCCAGTGTCGTTACGAGTCAGTGAGCTTTGCCAATGCCAGCCATCATCGGCATCGACACGAATGAGGTAGCCGGTTAATTCGATGATTTGACCTTGTTTAGTAAGCTCTAACATCGACGCCACTAAGTCATTGGCCGGCACCAAATGCATGTTTGCACTATTCGTTTCTATGGCTTTACGAGGAATTGGAAAGTCTTCTACCCGCCAACGATACCAACGACCAGATTGCGAAATATCAATATTTTCCAATACCGCTTCATCTGACATCGGCCCCCAACCTAAAGCCAAATCAGTTGGTGATAATTCACTCTCACGACCAAACGAATAATCTTTACGTGATAGGATTTTACCTGTTAATTGAAACTCGGCTAAAGGCGTAATTTGAAAGCCTTTATATTGGATTTTAACGGCGTTATTTAACTCAATTTGGATGGGGGCTTCAACCACTTTAATACCGGGGCCTAAGACCACCGTTTCATCTGCCCAGAAAAATTTCCAGCACATGACGACTGCAAGAAGAATGAACAGTTTTTTCATCTCATTATCTCAAATAAAGCTAATGCTCAATTTTAAAGTGTTTATTCGCCCATAAGATCAGCACTAATACCGGTAAGCCCATTATTGCAGTCATTAAAAAGAACTGCTCATAACCCATCGTTTCCACCATTGTTCCAGAATAACCACCTAATATCTTCGGTAATAGGGTCATTAACGAGCTAAAAATGGCATATTGCACTGCGGTAAATGAAATATTGGTTAGGCTTGATAAAAAGGCGATAAAGGCTGCACTGGCTATGCCTGCTGATAAATTATCTGCTGAAATAACCAGATACAACATGGTCATATCGTTGCCCATTTGAGCTAATGCCATAAACAATAAGTTGGTTAATGCTGACAATAATGCACCTAAAAATAGAATTTTCATCACGCCAAATCGCATGGCTAATAAACCACCTAAAAAGCCGCCGACTAAGGTCATTGCTAAGCCAAAGCTTTTAACTACGGTGGCTATTTCAGGCTTAGTGAAGCCTAAATCTAGATAAAATACATTGGCAATCACGCCCAATACAATATCTGAAATTCGATATAAGCCCACCAAGGCCAATAATAACCACGCTAAAGACCAACCATAACGCTGAAAAAAATCGTGGACCGGCTCAATATAAGTATCAATAACCTGTTTGCCTTGAACCAGCCCGGAGTACACCACTAATTTAGCCACCGCAGCCGCCATCATTAATGCGAAAGCCAAGCGAAGAAGCTCCACCAACACTCCGGCTAAACTTGCATTGGCAACCATGCTGGTCAATGCTGACTTGGCGACTGTTGCAATCTCTGAACTAACATAAAAGCTACTTACAAAGGCTGCTACGGCTAAAACAAATAGTAATAAAAAACCTACATAATGCTGATTGGATTGCTTATTTTGCAGCGATTTTGACTCAGGTTCGTCAACAATCAATGTTGTTAACATTCCTATCAACATTAATGCCGCCATCAATAAATAGGTGGTTTGCCAGGCTTGATAGTCATAATTCGTCATTGTCGAGCCAAAATAAGTGGCTAATAACAAAGCTCCGGCACCCGCTAACAACATACCGATACGATAACCAGCAATGTAGGTCGACGACATTAAAGCCTGCAGCTCTGTTTCAGCAGACTCAATTCGATAAGCATCAATGACAATATCTTGTGTGGCGGATGAAAATCCCAGTAAAACCGCTGCCCATGCTAATAAACTAAGTGTTTGCGTTGCCGGGTCTATCATTGCCATCGCTGCAATGGATAACATAATCATTGTTTGTGACAACAATAACCAGGCACGGCGACGACCAAAAAACTGCGTTAATAGCGGTACTGGCAGACTGTCTACCAATGGTGCCCAAACAAACTTAAATGAATAACCTAAAGCAGCCCAACTAAAATAAGTCACTGCGGCCCGCTCAACACCGGCTTCACGTAACCACAAACTTAACGACGAAAAAATCAGCAACAAAGGCAACCCAGCTGAAATGCCAAAAAAGAACATTGTCACCACCCGAGGATGCTTAAATGTCTTAATCGTTTCCAACCAAGATTGTTGCTGAGTTAGCTCATTCATTAGCTGTTAATTTCGTAGTCGTAATCAATCGTTAATGGTGAATGGTCAGAAAACCGCTCATCTTTATAGATTTCTGTTTCCAGTACTTTGCCTTTTAAACTCGGCGTTAATATATGGTAATCAATACGCCAACCGACATTGTTAGTCCAAGATTGGCCTCGGTTCGACCACCAGGTATACGAATGCTCTTCTTGTTCTAATTCACGAAACGCGTCTACAAAACCTTTGTCATCAAACAAGGTATCTAACCAAGCACGTTCTGCTGGTAAGAAGCCCGAGTTTTTCTGATTGCCTTTCCAGTTACGAATATCTTCATTTTTATGAGCAATATTCCAATCACCAGTGACAATATAATCGCGGCCTGATGCTTTCATCTCATCTAACTTTGCCAGCATGTGATCCATGCAGCGGTATTTGGCAATTTGTCGTTCTTCTTTTGATGATCCTGATGGCATATATAAAGAGATAACGCTTAAGTTACCAAACTTGGCTTCAATATAACGACCTTCAGCATCAAACTCTTCATTGCCCATGCCGACAATGACTTCGTCCGGCTCATATTTGCAGTATAAAGCTACACCGCTATAGCCTTTTTTCACCGCATCATGATAAAAGCAGTGATAGCCTTCAGGGTTATATAGCGCATCAGTTAACTGATCTACTTGTGCTTTTGTTTCTTGAATACAAACAACATCTGCCTGCTTAACTGCCAACCAATCGAAGAAGCCCTTGCGTCCTGCTGCTCGGATCCCATTGACATTTGCCGTGATTATTCTCATACTTGCCGCCTGAAATAAATTATTCGACATCATAACAAGGAATATCCGATAAAGTTTGGATATATTCCTTTACAAACATTAAATAAATCAGGATAATGTTCTGTTCTGTATATTTATAGCTGATTTTTAGGAGAAGAACTTTGGCAAACTCGGCACAAGCAAAAAAACGCGCACGTCAAGCGGAAGATAGCCGCCAACGTAACGCCAGCCAGCGTTCAGCAATGCGTACAACTATTAAAGCGCTTAAGACTGCAATCGAAGCTGGTGATAAAGAAACTGCAACTACTGCTTATAAAGCAGCTGTTCCTGCTCTTGATCGCATGGCACGTAAAGGCATCATTCACAAAAATGCCGCAGCACGTAGCAAAAGTCGTTTGAACACAGCTGTTCGCGCACTATAATATAAAGCTTCACAGCTTTTAAAAAAACCGACCTCGAGTCGGTTTTTTTATGCCTAAAATTTAACACTGAATAATATAACTGGAAATTGGTGTAGAATCGCTGTGATTTTCTGCTTTATAAATGATTAAAGTCAGACTTGCCAAAAGCACTGCGCTGTTGACGATGGCGTTATGTTTCTGAAAAAAGCACAAGCTTAATTGAGAGGAATAATTTTTTGTCTAAACAAGAAGCAGACTACGGAACATTTGAAGCCACTGTAGCAAGAAGCCAAAAACTGGAAGCTGATTTAGCGGTTAACCCTGAAAAATATCGTGTCTTAACGGGTGATAGACCTACCGGAAGATTACATATCGGCCATTTATTCGGCTCATTACAAAACCGAGTAAGGTTACAACAACTGGGCGTTCCTTCATTTATTGTTATTGCTGATTATCAGGTGTTAACTGATCGCGATACCTTTGAAAATATTTCAGAAAATGTACGACAGCTTACCCTCGATTATCTTGCTGTTGGCCTTGATCCAATAAACGAAAATACAGCTATTTTCCCTCACAGTCATGTGCCGGAACTTAATCAGCTAGTATTACCATTTTTAACCTTGGTAACTAACGCTGAACTCGACAGAAACCCGACGGTTAAAGAAGAAATTGCCGCATCGGGACTAAAGAGAATTAATGCTGGAATGTATAACTACCCTGTTCATCAGGCTGCCGACATACTGTTCTGTAAAGGCAACGTTGTTCCTGTAGGCAAAGATCAACTTCCTCACCTAGAACTTACTCGAACTATTGCTCGTCGCTTCAACGATCGATTTGGCAACAAGGAAATGATATTTCCTGAACCACAAGCGCTATTAAGTACTTCGCCGGTCATTCTTGGCCTTGATGGCTCGCAAAAAATGAGTAAAAGTCGAAATAACGCAATCATGTTAAGCGCGACTGAAGATGAAACAGCTAAGTTGATTAAGCGCGCTAAGACAGATTCAGAAAGAAATATTTTCTTTGACGAAGCTTCTAGACCTGAAGTAGCCAATTTATTACTTCTTCTTTCTTTTATAGAAGAAACATCTCCAGAAAAAATCGGTGAAGAAATTGGTGACGGCGGTAGCGGCAAGCTAAAATCCCGATTGACTGAAGGACTTAACGAATACTTACGTCCTATTAGAGAACGCCGTACGGATTTAGAATCCAATATGGATCACGTTACTGACGTATTAAAGTCGGGTGTGGATTCAGCAAGATCGGTAGCACAAGATACGCTAGATGAAGTACGAAAAGTAATGAATATGGAGCTATAAGGTTCTAGCATCAGATGGTTAGGATAAAAGTTGCTAGCTCAAAAAAATGTTACCGCTTAACTCTCTACGCTAGGGAGTTAAGCGGTAACCACTAAATTATCACGATGAATCAGTTCTGGCTCGTCAACATAACCAAGTAGCTCTTCAATAGAGCTGCTAGCTTGGCCTTTAATTTTACTCGCTTCACTTGCAGAATAATTAACTAAGCCACGTGCTATTTCATCTCCATTCATATCCAGGCAGATCACTAAATCGCCACGCTTGAACTCCCCCTCTACTAGCTTGATTCCAACAGGTAAAATACTCCGGCCATCCTGTTTTATTACATCAACTGCACCATCATCTAAGATGATTTGACCTTGAGGATGTAAGTGGCCAACTAACCATTGCTGGCGTGCTGTCATCGGCTCGTTATCTGGCCACAATAAGGTACCAACACCTTCACCAGCAGCGAGTAATTGTAAATTATTGGGATTTTTACCTGATAAAATAACGGTAACGGCGCCTGATTGTGCCGCACGTCTAGCAGCTAATAACTTAGTTGCCATCCCGCCGCGACCTAATTGACCTGTTCCTTCCGTTGCCATGTCATCTAAAGCCGGGTTGCTGGCAGCAGAAGCAGCAATTAACTTCGCATCTGGATTATTACGTGGATCAGCGTCGAATAAACCATCTTGGTCGGTCAAAATAACTAAAACATCTGCTTCAACTAAGTTGGCTGTCATCGCGGCTAAAGTATCATTATCACCAAAACGAATTTCATCGGTGGCAATAGTGTCATTTTCATTCACAACCGGTAAAACGTTAAGTTCTAATAAACTATGTAGCGCACTGCGCGCATTTAAGTAACGACCACGATCAGATAAATCTGAATGGGTTAGCAAAATTTGCGCAGTATGAATACCATGTTTTTTGCCTTCTGAGGCATAAGCTTGTATTAAATCCATTTGGCCAACACTGGCTGCGGCTTGTAACAAATGAATTTCGTGAGGACGTTTGCGCCAACCTAATTGCTGCATACCAGCTGCGACCGAGCCTGAAGTCACTAATACAACTTCTTTTCCTTGCGCCCGCAACTTAGCAATTTCTTCACTCAACCAGCTAATACGTTCAAGATCTAAACCTTCGCCCACACGCGTAAGTAAGGCACTGCCAATTTTTATAACCCAACGTTTAGTAGTAATTATTTGCTGGTGTGGGGTGGTCACACAGTATTCCTCAGATCGTTATTATTCTGCTTGTTCGTTTTTTAGCTGTTCTTGTTCTTTTAAGTCATCCAAATAGTCCATGATTTGAGCACATAACTCATCACAACCTTCGCCTGATTGGCCACTGACTCGGAACACTTTTCCCTGCCAATTTAATCGATCGAGTACTTCCTGACAAAGTTCTTCACGAATATCTTCAGGTACTAAGTCCATTTTATTGAGAACTAGCCACTGATCTTGACTGCCTAAGGCATCACTGTAGTTTTCTAATTCGCGATTGATGGTTTCAACAGATTCAACTGGATCTTGTTTTACATCAGCTGGCGCCATATCTACCATATGCAATAACAGACGAGTACGCGTTAAATGACGCAAAAATTGAATACCGAGACCTGCGCCATCAGCCGCACCCTCAACCAAACCTGGAACATCAGCAATCACAAAACTGCGCACATCTTTCATCGTCACCACACCCAAGTTTGGATACAACGTAGTGAAAGGATAATCGGCAACTTTAGGTTGAGCAGCTGAAACTTGGCTAATAAAAGTTGATTTACCGGCATTAGGCAAACCTAACAAACCTATATCAGCTAATAACTTCATTTCTAAACGTAAGGTACGTGCTTCACCTGGCGAACCATCAGTAGTCTTTCTCGGCGCTCGGTTAATACTTGATTTATAACGAGTATTGCCCAGTCCGTGCCAGCCGCCTTTGGCTACCATCATACGGTCACCGGTATTGGTTAAATCGCCCAGTAACTCGTCAGTATTTTCATCCCAAGCTTCTGTGCCCACTGGTACTTTGATAACGAAATCTTCACCACGCGCACCGCTGCACATTCTGCTGCGACCATTTTCGCCACGCTCAGCAGCAAAATTACGGGTATAACGGAAATCAATCAACGTATTCACTTGATCATCGGCTTCTAAATAAATATCACCGCCGTCACCGCCGTCACCGCCATCAGGGCCACCAAACGGAATATATTTTTCACGGCGAAAACTCAGGCAGCCGTTACCGCCATTGCCTGCATTAACTTTAATTTTCGCTTCATCAACAAATTTCATTGGCTTAACCGATTTTATTGCTCAATAGAGCAAACATAATTTTAAAAAATATTTTTCAGACACAAAAAACCCCGCATCAGCGGGGCTTTTAGCTGTTAGCCCCAAAATGGGCCTACATGATTCTCTTAGTCAGCAACAACAACGCTTACGAACATGCGGTTGTTAGGACCTTTTTTCTCAAACAACACTTTGCCTTCAGCTTTTGCGAACAAGGTGTGATCTTTACCAATTCCTACGTTCAAACCAGCATGGTAACGAGTACCACGTTGACGAATAAGAATGTTACCACCTAGTACAGCTTCACCACCGTAGCGTTTAACACCAAGACGTTTCGATTCCGAGTCACGTCCGTTTCTAGTACTACCACCCGCTTTCTTATGAGCCATTTCTTAAATCCTCTATCTGGTGTTGCTTAGGCTGTGATGCCTGTAATTTCGATTTCAGTGTAAGACTGACGGTGACCCATCTGCTTACGGTGATGTTTACGACGACGGAATTTAATGATCTTAACTTTATCAGCACGACCATTAGAAGCAACTGTTGCAGTTACTTTTGCGCCTTCTAGGTAAGGAGCGCCGATTTTAACATCATCGCCTTCACCAACCATAAGAACTTTATCCAATTCAACTGTTTCACCAGCTTCAGCAGATAGTTTCTCAATACGGAGCGTTTCGCCCTCTTTAACTCGGTACTGTTTACCGCCAGTTGCGACAATAGCGTACATCGCTGTCTCCAAAAAAATTAGTTTATTGTGGGTAACCCATCAAAAGACCGGCAATTTTAATCCCTTTCGACAAAGAGATCAAATGCAAATTGAAATATTTGCGATCTATCGCTCTGCATGAGAGAGTACGCACTTTTAGAAACACTATTATATAGGTAGATCAAAGCTCCGTGGATATTCAATCCATCTATACATTAATAAAAGATGATATGTCATCTGTCGACGTTATGATTCAAGCGCGTTTACAGTCTGATGTGGTATTAATTAACCAACTTGGTCATTACATAATCAATAGCGGTGGTAAGCGATTGCGGCCCGCCCTGGCGATTTTATGCGCCCGAGCTTGTGGTTATCAAGAGCAGCAACATATCAATCTCGCTACTATTATCGAATTCATCCACACCGCAACCTTATTACACGACGATGTCGTTGATAATTCGGATATGCGCCGCGGTCGTGAAACGGCAAATAATTTATGGGGCAATGAAGCCAGCGTTTTAGTGGGCGACTTTCTTTACACTCGCTCCTTTGAAATGATGGTTGAAATGGATTCGATGCGATTAATGAAAATTTTGTCGCATACCACTAACGTTATTGCTGAAGGTGAAGTCCTGCAATTGCTCAATTGCAATGATGCCGACACTACTGAGCAACGCTATTTAGAAGTCATTCACCATAAAACAGCCAAATTATTTGAAGCCGCAGGTCTATTAGGCGCCGTGATTAGTCAATCTTCTCTAGAAATTGAAACGGCCATGGCCAAATATGCGATGCATTTAGGCAGCGCCTTCCAATTAGTAGATGATTTATTAGATTACAGTGCTTCTAGCGAATCAATTGGCAAAAACATTGGTGATGACTTAGCAGAAGGCAAACCAACCTTGCCTCTCATCTATGCGATGCAGCATGGCACAGAGCAACAAGCACAAGTGATTCGTACTGCCATTGAACAAGGTCAGCGCGATAAAATTGATGACATTATCAGCATAATTAATGATACCGGTGCCATTGATTACACTTCCCGAGCAGCCAAAAAAGAAGTCAACAATGCTAAAGCAGCACTAAGCATTCTCGATAAATCTCAATATAAAGACGCCTTGTTAGCACTTGCTGATTTCTCAATAGAACGTACCTATTAAGCTAACTATTTAAGATTAAATTTATATGGCAGACTTTTATTCATTAGTTCACCTAAAACGTGGCAAAACTGTAAAAAGACTTCAACAATGACACCTGACGAGTATTGCCAAGATAAAGCAGCTAAAAGTGGTTCTAGCTTTTATTACAGTTTTCGCTTTTTACCCGCCCAGCAACGACAAGCCATTATTGCTTTATATGCCTTTTGTCGTGAAGTTGATGATACGGTTGATGAGATTGATGACAAAGATACTGCGGCGACAAAACTTGAATGGTGGCGCGCTGAAATTATTCGTACCTTTAACGATGAAGCAACTCACCCTGTCGGCAAGGCCTTACAAGTAGCATTGCAGAATTTTGATTTGCATGAAGAATACTTCATGGAGATTATTGATGGCATGGCCATGGACTTAGAACAGTTTAACTACCCATCCTTTAAAAACCTTGCTCTTTATTGTCATCGCGCAGCAAGTGTTGTCGGACTATTATCTGTCGAAATATTTGGCTATCAAGACCGTGCGACTCTTAAGTATGCTGAAAACTTAGGCATGGCCTTGCAGCTAACTAATATTATTCGCGATGTGCGCGAAGATGCTGAGCGCGGACGTATTTATCTGCCACAAGATGAATTACAACGCTTTAATGTTAAGGCGGATGACCTACTCGATTTAAAGTCTAGTCCAGAATTGATCGAGCTACTTAAGTTTCAAACCAAGCGTGCAAAAGACTATTACCAGCAAGCTATGCAGCTGTTACCAGCACAAGATCGTTATAGCCAACGTACCGGCCTCATTATGGCTGCAATTTATGAAGCGACTTTAGATGAAATTGCCAACGATGGTTTTGGTGTTATGCAACGTCGAATATCTTTAACTCCTCTTCGTAAGTTATGGCTTGCCTGGCAAACAGCTCGTAAAGAAAAGCGCTTACACCGACAGCAGCAATGACAACCATCGTCATTGGTGGCGGTTGGAGTGGTCTAGCTGCCGCAATTAAGCTGTGTCAGCGTGGCGAGACTGTTCATTTATTTGAGTCGGCCAAGCAATTGGGTGGCCGAGCACGTAATGTGCAATGGCAAGACAAAACGGTTGATAATGGCCAGCATTTAATGATCGGTGCTTATACCGAAATGTTAGCTCTTATGGCCAGCATTGATATCGATGCAACTCAGGTCCTTGATCGGCAAACTATCGACATCTCAATCATTGATGATGTTTTTCCAGCTTTACAGTTATCTGCTACTAACGCCCTGCCTTGGCCCTTATCTTTAGCATGGAGCTTATTGAAAAGCACCGGCATATCAGGCTTGTTGCACATCAAAAAACTACAGTCAAGCATAGTAAAACTACGTAAAGCTGAAGATATAAGCGTCACTAAATGGTTAGCGAATACCCAGCAACCTGAGCGTTTAATTAAACAATTATGGGAGCCGCTGTGCTTAGCGACCTTAAACACTCCAATCGCTGAAGCATCAGCACATCTATTAGCTCAAGTGATTGATGATAGTTTAGGCAAAGGCAAAAAATCGGCAGATTTATTAATTCCTAAACTCGCTTTAGGGGATGTATTTCCAGCTACAGCCGCGAAGTTTTTAACTAGCAATGGTGCGCAAATATACTTACAAACACGGGTGAGTGAATTAGTCGTAGCCGATAACAAAATCAACGGTGTAACAACACAAGATGGCCAGTCATTTTTAGCCGACAACGTCATCATTGCTACCGCGCCCCATCATTGCGCTTCATTAGTTGCTAACTATGCAGCTATCACCCTCCCTCAGAGCCATCCTATTATTACTGTTTATTTGCAATACCCTGAGCAGTGCCGGCTACCGTCTGCAATGCAAGGAATGACCGGCAGCATTAGTCAGTGGATATTTGACCGTAGCCAACAACATCCAGGCTTGATGGCCGTTGTCATTAGCGGGCCAGGTAAACATCAAAAAATGACTAATAATGAACTTATTAATCATGTTAGGGTTGAAGTAAGCCAATACTTTTATTCTCTACCAGAGCAGCCGCAAACAAGTTTAGTCATCCGAGAAAAGCGTGCCGGCTTTGCGGCGACAGTTGGCATTGAGAAAAATCGACCCTCCGTAAAAACTAAGATTGATGGTTTGTGGTTGGCCGGTGATTATTGTGCCAATGGATATCCTGCAACCTTAGAAGGCGCTATTATTAATGGTACCTCCTGTGCTCGTGCAATCTTGAGTTATTGATAATAATTCTCATCAAATTATTGCTATACTATTTCTTTCTATTTAACTTAATTTTTAAGGTTCATTATGTCTAGTTATGCACGCCTAATTCTTGCAGCTTTAATCGTTAGCTCAACACTTGTTGCTTGTGGCGATAAAGATGCAGCATCAACAACCACTTTAGCAGCTGATACAGTAACCGTAGCAACTACTGAAATTGAAACTGGAATGTCTGAACAAGCAGCGGCTAAATTACTCGGCGCACCAACATTATCTGAAATCAAAAAGTTGGATGACTTAATCATTACCCATTCCGAATGGGCAGATGAAAAAGGCACAACTAGCGTTCAATTCCATAATGGCAATGCTGTTTTCAGTCAATTCGTTGCTAAGCCTGTAGAGGACTAAAATGAGCTACCGCCCCGCTACCGACCTATTGAACAACAAAGTTATTCTCGTCACAGGTGCCGGTAGCGGTATTGGTGCAGCGGTAGCCAAAGCTTATGCCACCCATGGTGCCACCGTCGTCATGCTCGACAAAAACATTGCTAAAATGGAGCTCGTTTATGATGAGATTGTTGCAGAACAACACCCTACACCGGCACTTTACCCTTTAGACTTAAAGGGTGCTTCCATTGCAGATTATGATGAACTTGTGGCCAAGGTTACTGATAATTTCGGTCGTCTGGATGGCTTAGTTCATTGTGCCGCCAGTCTTGGTCAACTGGCACCGACACAACATCACGAGCCAAAAATCTGGTTAGAAACACTGCACATTAATTTAACGGCAGCTTATTTACTGACTTGTGCCTGCCTGCCTCTATTACAAAAACAAGATAACGCAGCTATTATTTTCACCACTGATAGTCATAAAGATAAAGCCTATTGGGCTGGCTATGGTGTCAGTAAAGCGGCAATTGAGACCTTCAGCAAACAGCTTGCTGACGAACTTGAAAATGATAACTGTATTCGTGTCAACACCATCGATCCAGGTCAAGTTCAAACAAAACTTCATTCTCAAGCCTTTCCTGCCACCGATCCTTCATCATTAGCAAAACCAGAAGATATTGTTGGCGACTATTTATACCTGATGGGTGAGGATAGTTTGGCTATCACTGGCGCCCTTATTCATAGCCAATAATCATCACTGTCAATCAACTGACGCAAGACCCTACTTAACTGATAAATAACACCTTTTAGCCATTGGCATAAATTTCGCTTACACCTAGTTGTCACGAACAAACTAGATTAAAAGGCGAGCACAATGGCAAATCAAACTGAAACAGCAAAATTATCACTGGTTGGCAAACATGGTCATGCAGTGGCTTTTACAGAACCGCAACAAGATCTCGAACTCAACCAGGTCGAAGATGTTATTGCTCGTTTGCCTGCAGTGTTACAAACCTCTATCGAATTAGATGAAGTCGTTAACTTATTTCATAATGAAATAAGTAAAGTTTTGCCATACGACAGCCTACATTATCAACATCAAGCCGTGCAGTGCGACATTAGCACTGGCAGTCGTAGCCATCATTCATGTAACTATCGTTTAGAAATGAATTCAGTGTGGTTGGGCGAGTTAACGCTTACTCGTCGTAAAAAATTCAGTGACGCTGATACTCAATTAGTTGAAGATTTATTATGCAAATTGATTTATCCATTACGTAATAGCTTGTTATACCGTCAAGCACAGGCTGCAGCATTACAAGATCAACTCACCGGTTTGAATAACCGCGGTGCATTTGATAGCAGCTTAAAACGTGAAATTGATTTAGCACAGCGTCAACGGTCACCGTTATCACTTATCGTTTTAGATATCGACCATTTCAAAGCGGTCAATGATACCTATGGCCATAGCAGTGGTGATTCAGCTTTAAAAGCCTTGGCCAAGGCCGTTACAGATACTATGCGTAGAAGTGATATTGCATTTCGTTACGGTGGTGAAGAATTTACATTAATACTCAGTAACACCGATATTGATGCTGCTCGTATTGTTGCTGAGCGGGTTCGCGTTGCGGTATCACAACTGAGCTGCAGTGATGGTAAACGTACTTTTGGCTACACCATCAGTGTTGGTGTTTCTCAACTTGGTCAAGGCGAAGATGGTGCTAACTTATTTGACCGTGCAGATCACGCCTTATATCAAGCTAAGAAAACCGGTCGTAACCAAACTATCTGTGCCAGTCAAACTATCAGCAAAGATCACTAGCAATAAAAAAGGGCTTTAAAAAGCCCTTTTTTATGTTTACAGTTAGCGGTTTCGACCTCTGACTCTTGGGCCGCCACCGCCACGTTTAGCCTTGCCACCTTTAGCTACAGCTTCTTTTTTACGTGATTTAGTTTTAGGTGCAGTCTGTTGCTTTAAAGGTCGTAACTTTTTCTCTCTTTGTGCTCGACCTAACTGATGCTCGACATGTGATTTTAAGCCAACATCGTCATATAAGGTTTCTAGCTCATAACCTTCGATCATCATCCACTGACCCATTTTCAGTTTCGATGGAATAATAACCGGCCCGTAACGTACTCGCATCAAGCGACTAACTTGTACTCCCTGGCTTTCCCATAAGCGGCGAACTTCGCGATTACGGCCTTCTTGAATAACAACATGAAACCAACTATTAGCGCCTTCACCACCTGCGCGCTGTACATCTGTGAAGCTTGCCTTACCATCTTCTAGCTCTACGCCATCTCGCAAGTTTTGCAGCATATCGCCAGTCACTTCACCTAAGATTCGAACCGCATATTCACGATCCATTTCATTGGATGGGTGCATCAAGGTATTGGCTAACTCGCCATCTGTGGTCAAGATAATCAAACCACTGGTATTGATGTCCAAGCGACCGACACTTACCCAACGGCCTTGCTCAGGAGCAGGTAAAGATTGATAGATCGTTCTACGACCTTCTGGATCTTTACGTGTACATACTTCGCCAACAGGTTTGTTATATAACAATACTTGTTGTGGTTGTTGCCATAAACGCTTGGCGGCTAAGGGCTTACCATCCAGCTTCATGGTATCACCAATTGAAACTTGATCACCTAAGCTGGCAGTTTCACCATTACGAGTGACTTTCCCTTCTTTTATCCAAACTTCTATTTGGCGACGTGAACCGTAACCAGCTCGTGCTAATACTTTCTGAATTCTTTCAGCCATATCTATTGTCTCCCGACATTGTTTAATTTAACTTTCCGCTAAGCTTATCTAAGCTACTAACAAATTTACTTATAACCTAAGCCCATTGCGGCTCTAACTTCGATTAATGTTTCTTGTGCAACAGCCCGTGCTGCTTCGTTCCCATCTTCAATAATGCGCCGTACATCTTCTGGATGCTGACTTAATTCTTCTGCTCGTGCACGAATCGGCCTTAACTCTAATGAAATGGCATCAATCAATGGCCCCTTGCAGTCTAAACAGCCAATACTAGCAGTACGACAGCCTTCTTGTACCCACGCTTTTTGCTCTTCTGTTGCATACACTTCATGCAACTGCCAAACAGGACAACGTTCAGGATTGCCCGGATCAGTTCGGCGAACACGATTCGTATCGGTAGGCATTTTCTTAATTTTCTCAGCCAAACTATCATCGGCTTCACGTAAGGCAATGGTATTGCCATACGATTTAGACATCTTTTGACCATCTAGGCCGGGCATTTTTGCTGCAGTTGTCAACAACGCTTGTGGTTCAGGCAAAATAACTTTACCGCCGCCTTCCAGATAGCCAAATAAACGCTCGCTATCACCTAAAGCCAAATTTTGCTGACTCTTAAGCAGCTCACGAGCCGTTGCTAAAGCCTCACTATCACCTTGTTGCTGATAAGCAGTACGTAACTTAGTATAAAGTTTCGCATTCTTCTTACCCATTTTTTTAACTGCTGCTTCCGATTTTTCTTCAAAGTCTTTTTCACGACCATAAATATGATTAAAACGGCGGGCGACTTCGCGAGTTAATTCAACATGTACTACTTGATCTTCACCCACAGGCACTTGGCCTGCACGGTAAATCAAAATATCAGCACTTTGTAATAACGGATAACCTAAAAAACCATAAGTTGATAAGTCTTTTTCTTTTAATTTTTCTTGCTGATCTTTATAAGTCGGTACCCGTTCTAACCATGACATTGGTGTCATCATTGATAACAGTAAATGCAACTCAGCATGTTCAGGTACTTTTGATTGTAAAAATAAAGAAACAGCGGAAGGTTCTATCCCCGCAGCAATCCAATCAATGACCATGTCCCAGACACTATCTTCAATAACATGACTATCTTCATAATGAGTCGTTAATGCGTGCCAATCTGCCACAAAAAAGAAGCAATCAAATTCATGTTGTAAAGTAATCCAGTTTTTTAATACCCCATGATAATGCCCTAGGTGAAGTCGTCCTGTTGGACGCATGCCTGAGACAATACGACGAGATTGTAATGCTACCGTATCCAATGTGTTCCCCTGAGCCCTGTATTAAACAAGGTTCGCTTTTAAAGAATTGAAAATATCTGTGGTGGCAAATTAAAAATCATTGCCAACAAACTAATAAAACCACCAATAAATGGCCAAAGTATTAAACTTAAAATACCAAAATAAATTAAGCCTAATAAAATGAAGAAACCATAAGGTTCTATCCGCCCCACCTGCCAAGACAGTGGTCCTGGTAATAGACTGGTTAAAATCCTACCGCCATCTAACGGAGGTAACGGTAATAAATTTAAGACCATTAACATAGTATTAATTAATACACCGGCAACGCCCATATACAACATCAGCTCCAGCACCAACTCACTTGT
>MAAB01032358.1_pt1 | contig 49691 bp, 46 predicted proteins | sample 1115991 | NCBI WGS metagenome assembly MAAB01 (sample SAMN04961124, study PRJNA320927) | seawater metagenome | isolation source: sample BD02T18 sea water enriched with oil for 18 days | place: USA:Gulf of Mexico | collected 2013-07-27 | reverse complement strand
GCAGGTTCATTTTTAGCCGGAGTGGTAGTCCTCTTTTTGCGGCAGGATCAAGGTAAAAAGTAACCAACACATGGTATGTATTAACCACTAGATGGTACATAGTAACCATCTAGTGGTTATTTTATTGAAGGGACATTGGTTTTTCGCCCCTCTCAAATAACTGCACAAATATACTGTAAAGGTTGTCCGAATTTGCAATATGCTTTCCTCACCATTAGCAAAAGCAAATGTGCAAATAGCGTTTGCACAAATGAAAGCCACGCAAATCAAGGTACTAAATAAATTCTGCTAGTTTTCATTTAGAGAGAGCAAAGGTAACCCATCTTAATCAGTTCGATTAAAAAAACGCCAGGGTTGGCAATAGGGATATGTCATTATCTATATTGATGTCCTGTGTTCTTAGTATCCATCGTGGATTTCCCACGTCATCAACTAAGAGAGGTGAAAAACAATTATGATACCTGAACATTCATGGAGATCGTTCGTTGTCACGTTAATTTTATCAGTCAGTATTTTTTGGACTCAATCCGCATTCGCTGTAAGCGACCCTTGTAAGGAAGAACTACCAGAAATAAAAACCTGGTTTCCTCATCAAGATACACCAGAGCCCGACAGCAAAAACTTTTCACCCAATTCTATCTGCTCCTTCAACGCTTGGTCATGGCAAATGTTTCTGTGGCTAACACAGGATTACAGAGGAAAACCCAGATTCCTTAGTTTTGAAACACCCTATGATGTATTAGGTATTGAGAGCCGTGAGGTGATGAAACCGAGCGCTGGACACAGTCCTTTTGATGAAACCGTTCAAGCCGGGCCAGATGGCATTCTTGTAGATAAGAACGGAAACGTTGTTTATTACTCTCAATATCTGAATAACGACTGGGTAGAGTTCATAGAAAGCAATAACCTCACCTCTCCCAATGCAGTACAAGCTTTTAACCCTGACACGCCCTTTCCCGCAGGAGTGGTTGAATTAAAAGCCTCGTGGAAGATTGTTGAACCGGGTGACGATGTTAGCGACATGTTTACGATGGATTACGCCGTTTATGGTTTAAAGCAGCAAGGGGCGAAGTTTGTGATTGATACCGAGAATATTCGTGACGTGACCTTGGCACTGGTGGGCTTTCATATCGGTGGCGTTGTTAAAAATCACCCTGAAATGATTTGGGCTACGTTTGAACATGTTAAAAACGCTCCCATCGTTCCTACGACATTTAATCCCGACACGGTGATAGCCTCTAGCGGTGACTATACGTTTTTTAATCCCACGCCAGAAAAATCCACGCCGCAAATGACCAATACTTATGCAAGTTGCAATAAAAATTACGTAACGTCGCCCTACATGAAGCTGGATCAAGCAACACAGAAGATGTCACCGGTTGGCCAGGTATGCTTGCAATATGAATATGGTAATGCCGCTGTTTACAACTTAAGCCCAACACCCAGCGTTAACGAGACTATTCAAGGCACGATTGACGAAAATGATGCGGGCATCAAAGAGCTTAATGCCATTGTTCGATCTAACTTAAAAAAAGAAGGCGATGTGTGGGCTAACTACCGAGAAATAGGCGCCATTTGGTTTAAGACGAATAAAGGCCTTAACCCCAATATGACATTGGCCACCGATTTTAATGATAAGGGTAAACAACTGCTTATAGGGTCGCTGATGCTCTCTAACCCTACAATTGAAACCTTTACCCAATTTGCGAGTACTGAGAACAATTGTTTTCGTTGTCACAACACTGAGCAACGATTGCTGACATCAAGTAGCGGTCGTTTACTTGATCCATTAAAGCCGATGAACCTGAATATTAGTCACGCTTTTGTGAATATATATACCTGGTCTCAAGAGATGGCGCTAGATAACAAATAACGGTTCAGCACGTTAATCGTGACAATTTGAGGATAAGATAATGACAGATACAATTTTTAGGGTACATCCGGCTATTAACTTTGCGCGCGTGGGAAATAGTGACGAATATTATATTGCGCCAGAAACTGCCGCAGGTGAGTTGCTTGATAAGACCACAGGCTTATTTGGTGGTTTACCTATTAAACCTGGCACAGAAGACACCCCTATTCAGGAAGATGATTTTCGCGACGCGGCAGGTGCAGTCAAACGTCAAGCTGCGCGGTTTCGTATTTTTGTATATGACCAACTACAAGATACTTACCCGAGCAATGATCCTGGCCGAGAGGTGAAAATTGGCGACACGGTCAATGGTAAGGTCATCAAAGACATTGTTTGGACGGTGCATGTCGCCAATAAAAAAAATAACTGGTATAAAATTACGGATGCTGCGGGTGAAGAGATTGGCATTAAAGCCTACGAACCTGATGACCAGGGTCAATACCACTACCCTCCTATTCGTGACCCTGAAAATACAGCATACCCAGAACTGGCAGGGTTAGGATCTGACCTGGCGGATCCTAACCGACGAACAAAACTTGTCATCGATGGTGGGCCTCGCACTATCGCATCCAGCGCATGTCCCGGCGCCATTGAACATTTTAATAAGACCGCCGACTGTCGCTATGCCGATGCTCAAGGAAATATTTGTCCCGTGAGCGATTATCCGCTGAGTTTTCCCGGTGAGCATTTTACGATGGGCAATAAATATGGCCCTATTGATACCTTGGGTGAATTGCAGGTAGAGACAGGGACTGGCCGATTGATTGTTACGGGTGGCTATGGTCGGGCCAGCGGTATCTTATTGGATGAAAGCCTTCCTCAATTAGAGGATCCTATTGATAATAATTACTGGTTTGATGATACCTCTGATGGCCCAGTTAATGCGGTGATTGTTTTTGAAGATAATACCTCAGCATCGGTTGTGGGCGGCTGGGTAGTAACAACCGACCCTGGTTACGCGCCACAAACACGCAACGTGGTATCTACCTGGGATGATGTCTTTAATACCTGGGTGGAAAATTTGAAACTGATGCCAAACCTTTATCGTGATGGCAAATATCAAGGAAGTTACAAAGCATCATGGGAAGATGATATTTTACCGATTTTCCACGGTGCTTTTCTTCAACGTTGGAATACCAACCTGCCACAAGCAGGTATCAACGGACATAACATGATGGCGAAGCTTCAGTATTCCGCATCGCCAGAGGCAAAAATCCCGAATTTTAAAGCGTTGATTAGAGACCCAAATGATACCGAAGAGGATGACGAAGGCGTGAAAATGCCGTTGGCCCTGGGAGATGCTACGAAGAGTTTTCTCTCCGTGAGCCCAACACAATATTTTTTATTAATGCAGTGGTACGCTGAGCAATCTGTTGAGTCACTTCCTGCGCTTGGCGTGGGTGAAAAATTAGATAGAGTGATACTTGAAAACTGTTTGGGTGGGCGCTATTCCCCAGGCATTGACCTCACCTTTATTGTTCGTGATGTCAATTTATATAAGCAACGATGGCAAGGCGTTACGGGGCCTTTTCGTATCAATGAGCAAGCCTTAAATTATCAATCGGTAGAGGCCGGTAAACCCTTTTTGGATGTGGGTTATATTCCTTTGCAAAATGTACAAGTTGAGCCTGGAGATCTCAGTAAATTTATGTCCCAGCCTTGGCACACTGATTACAACAGTTGCGCGGTGCATAACCCCGACCCTAACCCCAGCTCCAACAACACGCTGTATTGGTCGTGGCCCGCACAGCGCCCCGTGCAAGTTCATCCAAAAGAATTATGTACTTATGATTCTGAAAACAAAGCTTGGAGTTTGGGCCAGCAGCTATTTAGTATCCGAGGGGATGGTGACGGGAACAATAATTTGACCCATACCAACTACCCACAAAATGAAGGTAAGTATCAACAGTATATTGATTATGTTGATAACTGGCACAAGGTGGGTTTCATCATCCAGGGGATACAAATTCCTGCGGATAAAGGTGGAAATTATGGCCCGGACAAGTTCCTTGAGGTAAAAAGCCAGTTCACGTCTTATGGCGATACGGTTGCTCCATGGCCCACGGCCACTGTACCCACACCAACGACGGCGGATGACTAACATTAACGCGTTATTAAAACCGACAGGAAATGACGAGAGGACCATTGCCATATTAGGCGGTGGTCCTGCAGGCACGTCAACTGCTCTCTCCTTCCTGCAATCACTGGCAACACAATCACCAGAAAATGAACCCGCACGTCGCTACCACGTTCATCTTTTTGATTGTCCACGTAGCTCTAATATCCGCGTGGGTGAAACGATTCCTCCCGCTGCAACACCGGTACTCAGGCAACTCGGCGTTCAAGACATTGTAGAGGCTGGAGACATTCATTTGGACTGCCCAGGCAGCATATCTCTATGGAACAGTGAAAAACCAGGACACAACGACTTTCTTCTCGATATTGTTGGGCGAGGCTACCACCTCAATCGTGAAAGATTTGATGCTCAACTTCTGGCAAAAGCTTGCACCGCTGGCGTTACTTATCATAACGGCTGGCGGTTGACCGGGGTTAATGATGTTCAGGGCCATAAGCACCTTGATTTTTCTGTTCAGAAAAAAAACAAATCCACCATAAAAGCAGACTTTGTTGTGGATGCCACGGGGAAGGCCGCTGCTTTTTCGCGCCGCTTGAATGTTTGCCGAAATGTATTCGACGACGTTATTTTCCTGTGTACCGTTATTGATATACCTGAAGATTGCAAGATTCTTCCTCATACCTTGGTAGAATCCGTGTCAGAAGGTTGGTGGTATGCCGCGCGCCTGCCTGACAACAAAATGATAGTGACGTTTTGCACCGACCAAGAGTCGATAAAAAATCACCATTGGCACACACCTGCACGTTGGTTTGGCCTACTACAAGAAACAAAATGGCTTGGTAAAAAACTATCCCTTGTACTCTCAACACTATCCACAGACTCTTTGCATATAGTCACACACTCAGCCCCCTCCTCGTTGTTGTCTGCTGTTTGTGGTGAGAACTGGCTCGCTGTAGGGGACGCTGCAAGTAGTTACGATCCAATCACATCAGCCGGCATTACCAAGGCCTTACAGCATGGATACCAAGCTGGGAAAGCACTTGCTACACGGGTTATAGATGGGAAACAAAATGCATTAATGGCTTACCAGAATCGAGTGTTTGATGATTTTGGTCTGTATGCACGGGTTCGCAATGAACTTTACGGTAGTGAAAAACGGTTTTCGAATTCACCTTTTTGGTTACGGCGTCTGGGTAAATAAGCATATGAGACCGCCTACAAGACTCCGGTGTCGCCCATAGAGGTCAAACCGAAGCACCGAATGACCACTATTTGCTAAGTGAGTATACGTAGGGTTCCAAATAAAGCTGGGTGTTGAAAAACCGTGTACCAAGACAACGTTTGGTTTTTGTGAGGGATCACTTGTTTCGTAATATACAACTCCCTCGTTAAGGTTGATAAAATCTCCAGCTAATGTGGTGCGGCTACACTGATCCAGAATCAACTTCTCTCTGTCCATAAAGCGATATAGCATGGTAAGAAAAATGGCGATACACAATATGCTGAGCAAAGAAACTGCGAACATAGCAGACGATTCCTTATTACGAATTGAGATTCCAGGATTTTTTGGTGAGGTCCTACTATAACCTAGCCTGCTGGTGAAATTGGCAACAATAAGGATGTGCTGTGCTGCGGATAAAGAATGAATAGTCTTTACGTATTGTTATGCGTAATAGTAGGTTCAGTTTTCAAGAAGCACTCATCATCAAACTCATCCATACACACGGCATTAAGCGTAACCTCTTCATACATCCAGTAACGCATGCCTGCTTCTTCAACACTGTAACGCCAACTGTATTGGCATTGAACCCACCCTTGATTAAGCGGGCCTACTATTTGACAACCTTTATCCTCTGACACATATTCCAGAATATCTCCGCCTTCTTTTCCGCACACCTGAAACCGATCAAACCGGATACGCCCATCGGGCAACATGCCATACTTTATACGGCCATTTTTAAACACGTTTGTTGATATGTCATCGCCATGCTGGTCGACAATGCAGGGTTTATCTAACACATAATAGGCAGGTTTGGTGGCTACAGCGTAACGAGCGGGGATTGCTGCTCTAGCTGCAACATGTTCTGGGGAACTCTGCCCTTTGTCCCATTGCTTAATCACTATTTGAAATACAAGAACGCTCATCGTGTCACCCCTCCATCACCAACAAAGCCGCAAGGGAATGTCAGGCCTAAAATCTTCGGAGCAGGCCTGTCGCTTACCATCAAAAGTTACCTCCATGAAATGCTCCTCCCCGTAATGTATCGATAATCCATCCGCTGCATCAACAGCATTAAGCACCCCAGACGCTGGCATTGATGGCAAATAGATAGCGATATGAGTTATTGACTGAAAAACATGATTATTTTCGTTCCCTGTTGCACTTTGCTCTTCTGTCTTTGGCTCAATAAAAGGTACATAAATACACAATGGTTCGTACACCTTATCGGCATTCGCACCAACATGAAAAGCCCATGGTGGTTTAAAATACGCGGGCTGATATTTCCAACCGTCAAACGGCATATCCAAACAAGTATTATTTTTTCGGCGCAGTATTACCCCAAACGGGGATGCATCAGGATTATTCGCACGCCCAACAAAACGAAGGTCTCTTCCAGGGCCATTCTGCGCTTCTTCTGCATCATGAACCCATATAATCTCTAGCATACGATTACCGAACGGAAAACGTCGATTCGTTGTACCCTGCCCTTCGTGGACTCGACTAAAATCTTCCTGCATTCCAAGTGACACCAATGCATCAGCCACTTTCCCTCCGGGCTCTACAAGTATAAAAAAATGATCCAGTTCCAATTCCATTAATGCCTAACCTTTTCTATTTTAGAGAGTTGCTATCAATAGCCACTCTAAACAAGACATGCCTTTAAGGCTGCTCCAATTTCCAGCTCATTTTTACCTAATTGTTCACCCGACATCACACCAATCACCTCGACAACGCTCTCTTTAAGCCCTTCAACTTTACTGATCGACACGGGATCATTATCACTTTGATTAATGATCAAATCCCCATTGGTCGTTTTTACAATAGCCTTTAACCTCATGGAGGAAAATGATGCCACCCATTCTATAATCGCATCATGGTTAAAACTTCCGAGAAAGGGAATGTCCAGCTTTGAGTGTTAGGGTCCTCGCTATGGCTATGATGGTGATCGGCGCCGTGAGAATTAGAATTTAGTTCATGCCTATCGACAATACTATTCTTATCCAACCATTCCAACTCAACACGCCCTTGCTGGGTAACACCAATATGGGATTTTGTTTTAGCGTAAACTCCTGCAAACTGCCAAAAGATATCAATATTTTCTTGGCTACATACATCCGCTTTATTCGCTAATAACACATCGGCAACATCAATCTGCCCCATGAAGTGCTCATGATTGAGATAACGTTCGTCATGTAATTTTCTAGGATCTACCAAGGTGATGATTTGTTGCAAGGCAATAAATTTCTGATTGGTTTTGTTCTGCAATGTATTAATAATTTCTTTCGGGTGACCTAAACCTGTGGGCTCAATAATAAGCCTATCTGGACGAGCGCTGCGCACAAGCTCTGTTAAGCCAACTTGAAATGGCACTCCAGCAACACAACACAAACACCCACCTGGAATTTCTTTTACGGCAATGTCCCCATCAGCACCGGCTTGAGAAATAATTTTGCCGTCGATGCCGATTTCTCCAAACTCATTTACCAGCACTGCCCAGCGCTCACCATCAGGTTTGCGTGATAACAAGTCGAGTATGGCGGTGGTTTTTCCGGCACCGAGAAAACCGAAGATAATATTGGTGGGAATGGTGTTAATAGGCATGCTTAATCATCCTCTTTTGACAAAAAAAAGGCAAAAAAAAGCCCTACCGGAGTAGGGCCTTTTTGCTACATCTTACGTTTCCGTAATTTGCAGACTTTAATTAGGTATGTTCCAAAACATGGTGCGCCAGGTAAGACTTGAACTTACACATCCTAAGATACTGGTACCTAAAACCAGCGCGTCTACCAATTCCGCCACTAGCGCATTTCATGCTCTTTCTTGCTTCCTTTGCCTATTGGCTTAGCGCCTTAAGTGCTTTGCCTCAGAAAGGATGCGTAGAATAACAGGAATATCATGAAGTTAAAGCTTTATTTTGATTTTTTTGAAATTAAGCAAAATTACAGCTTAAACCTCCCGATTCAGGCTATCGATAAGTGCTTGTTTTTGACGCTCGTTCAGTAATTTAAAGATAGGGTCCAAGCGTTGTAGCAGCACTGGAACCTTCAATGCGACAATCTCTGACTCCCCTGCTTTCAGTTGCAGTAAGGCTTTATCGATCGAAATTGCATCCAAAGCCCCTACTAGGGGTGCCGGTACTGGTTCTGGCTCAAACTCAGGCTCAACCTCTTCAACTACAGCCTTCTCTACCGCCTCCTCTACCGCTTCTGCACGGACAGCATAGACCTCGCTCTTTCCCATCTTGAGCGCTTCTTTTAACGCTTCTTTTGCGCCACTCCAGACATCATCATAGGAGGGCCTGCTTCCGTAAGCTGGGATGTACACACCGATTGAAACCGATATCGAAATCGCCTCTCCTCGTAACTTGGCTTTAAAGGAGTCAACCACTGTGCAGATTCGCTCGGCCAATTGCACCGCGCCCTCAGATTTTGCTGTAGGCAGCGACACAGCAAAGCGAGCTAAGCCTAGTCGAGATACGGTATCTTCTTTGCGTACAGCCTTTAATAGTACTTTAGCGATTTGCTTAATAACACTATCGGCACCTTTACGGCCAATTTTCAGGAATAACCCATTAAAATCATTCAGCTCCACTACCATTACCGCAAGGTCTTCTTTATGGCGAGAGACGAAGGATACATCTTGTGCTAAACGTTCTTTAAAGTGATGCTCATTACCTAGCTGTGTAAGTGCATCAACCTTGTTGTTTTCTTCAAGTGCTTTGGTTTTGCGATGGTAATCTGCATGAGCTTGTGCTCTTGCTCGTAAATCGGTGCTATTAAAAGGTTTGGTTATAAAGTCAGTAGCGCCCTTATCGTAGGCCTGCTCTTTTGCTTCATTATCGTTTTCTGCACCGGTAACAACAATAACCGGAAGATTACGAATCCCATCATCTTCGCTTGTGCGAATCATCTGCAGAAGCTCGTAACCGTTGAGATTAGGCATATTCAGGTCAGTAAACACCACTTGAATCGCATCATCTTCCGTAATCTTCTGCCAGCCTTCTTGCCCATCCTCTGCGACAACCACATCAAAATCTTTACCTAACATTTTGACGGCAGATTTTCGCATCACCTTAGAATCGTCGATTAATAATAATCGCGGTTTTACTTCGGTAGACTGGTCATCATCTGGTGGCGCGGTCATGTGCTCAAAAGCTCCCCTAATACACAACAAGGCACACACAAAGTGTACCTAAAAAGTAAGAATAATCGTCAAGTGCGCGCTATTCCATCGATTCTCGGCAATAGCTAAGTCATTGAACAGGCGCGAATAACTTAACTATAGACCGAAAAATGAGAAAAGATGAAAAACCTTATAGCGCGTACAGACAGGGCTTACTTTTTGGGGTACAGCGCCCCTAATTCTTTATCCAACTGATCTAGACGGCCATTTACCTGACGTCGACTAGCATTGATGGCTTTAATATCCTGTTCAACATCCGCTATTTGTCGCTGTAGCTGACCACTTTTAAACCCCTGAAGTAACTTTTCTTGTTCAACCGCTAGCGTTTTCAACATATCGTTCTCCACTGCCAGATCTGCCACCTGATCTTTTAATGCACTAACATCAGATGCCAGCTTGCTTTTTAACTTATCACGCTGTGCAAGCTCATCATGTAACTGCGAAACCGTAAGTGATAATGCCGAGGTACTTTTTTGCTGCGCCGTAAGCCCTGACTTCTGTTTTCTAGATGCACTCGACAACGCTGCAAGGTTGTCCTTGTTGGATTTTATGTTCTTTTTATTGCGCTTATTAGTGACGTCCCATAGTTTTCTCACTTCACTCTGAAGTAACGTTATATCTTTTGCTACAGCACCTTTTTGCTTGGACAGCGACACATCTCTATCATTCAGCTCGGTCTTTAATGAACCCAGAGCTGACTCTGAATCCGTCAATGCGCTATTAGAACTTTCAAGTCGCTGGGTAACACTTTGCAGTTGTTGCCATAAATACCAGCCGCCAGCACCACCTATTCCCATGATGAGTAACAACAGAATAATAATAAATGCTTGGCCACCACCTCCGCCAGCTGAATTACTGGAACGTTTGCCCACTTTTTTAACGGACTGCTCACGATGAGCCAGGTCCTCTTTAGAGGGTTTCATACTGAGATCACTCATAACTTCACTTCACTGGTAACTGCTGTTAATAGGGAATAAGTCGCTATTATCGTTTATTTTTCAACGACTTTATAGAGACTAAATTGACTACCTAATCGGCTACACAGCCTACTACCCAGAAAAGACCGCATTCAACCTTCAGCTACAATCTGCTACACATCACCACTTGCTAACACAATTAGGTTTGGCTATGATCTCGCCCCGTTGCATTCTGTACTTATTATTTCTACTCCACACCTACACCACGAGGCGTCCTTGGTTATGAGTTTACCTAACCGCGAGACCATCCAAATGCTTTGGAAGGTTAAAAAATTGGTTCGAGAAGAGTTTAATGTGACCATTCAGATCAGCCAAAAAGATTTGGAGCCGGTGTTGATAGATTTTGCGCAACAAACAACAAATGCCACACTGAAAGCGCTTATAGCTCAGGTGGTAGCACCCGCGACCATCACGCAAACAAATAAAGTGAAGAACCTCTATCGTGACGAAACAAACGTTGAGGTTCTTATTACACAAGAAACACCTGAAGCCTCACCACTCAAAAACAAAAACGTAAAGAAAAAACAGATTATTTACCGCGGCCAAGTTATTTCTCAAGAAGATCCTTCGATTTAAGGGCTTCTTGTTTTGCGACCTGTTGTTTCCAATTTTCTGCATATTTAACAATGCTATCTTCTATTGTCATAACGGGCCGATAACTTAACTTTTGCCGTGCTTTATCAATACTTAGTGTCATGGACCGTGCAGAAATTGATACTTTTAACGGCAGAATATCCGGTTCTTGATCTCGCCGTAACAAAGAAGCCACACACTCCGACACCCACCCAGCTCCGTACGCCAATGGGTAAGGAACCATATGTGTCAGCTTTGGCATATCGATGGCCTCAAATAGATCATCAACCATGCTCCAAAAATTTACAGGCAATGGATTACTGATATTGTAAACATCACCCAAAGCATCTTCTCCTCCTAACACACACAAATCCATCGCATGTAATAAGTTCTCTATAGACGTTACACTCACCACATTTCGCCCAGGCCCAATACGTTTTAATTTACCTTTTTGATGCATCTCAATAAGGCGAGGGAAAAAACTTTGATCCCCCACTCCCACAATTAATCTTGGTCGTAGCGATACGGTACGAAACTGGTCGCAATGAGCCGCCGACACCCGACGCTCCGCTTGATACTTCGTTCGTGCATAATTATCTGAAAAGCGAGACGGCAAATAATCTTCGGTTATATTCAGGTGATCTCTAAAGTCAAAATAAATGCTCGGGGTTGATAGGTTTACGAAACGGCTAACATTATTTTTCTTACACGCAGCAATAAGGTTATCCGTTGTAACAACATTTCCCTGATGAAATTGCTGATAATCACCCCATATCGCGGTTTGCCCAGCACAGTGTACGACAACATCCATTCCCCGACAGATATGACTAACAAAATTTTCATCTAGGAGGTCTCCCCGATAAAAATGTGCACCGGTCTTTTTTAACTGCTCGCCTATCGTTGCATTTCTGCCACAGCAAAAAACAGTTAACTCATGACGACTGCACAGATGTTTCACATAACGCTGCCCTACGAAACCCGTCGCTCCCGTCACCAGTATTTTCATCTATAACCTCTCTAATAAAACCTATTATTTTTTCCATAAATCGACGATGACTTGGCATAATCGGGATAAAATCCATAATAGGCCGAACATGTCCGTAACGATTTTCAACATGAATATCCACCGGATGCCCTGCTAACAATGCATTTTTAAACATTCGCTCTGCATTACGACAGGCTACGGTTTGATCTTTCTGTCCATGAATAAGATACAAAGGCACGCCACCTTTGGTTAAATAATTAATGGGATTCGCATCAAAGTAATCATTCGGCTGTTTAGCTGGCTGAAAAATATCTCCCAGCAATGCGTCTTTTTCTGGTCGAAGGGAATAAATACCCGCCAAACCAACCACACCTTTTACCAACGAAGGAGAAAAACTAAATGTTTCTGCATACTGCCGATTTAATGTTACTAGACTAGCTAAGTGAGCCCCTGCGGAGTGGCCAATCATAACCACGCCAGTATCCACATCAAAACCATGAGATTGACCATTGGCCTGCAACCACCCTAAGGCTTGAGCAATATCATTAGCAAAAGCAGGAAAACGCACCTCTGGGAAAAGTCGATAACCCACAACCGCTGTAGCGATGCCGTGAGCGGCCAGCGCCTGTCCAACAAAAGCATATTCATCTTTATGACCCGACTTCCAAACACCACCATGAACAAAAACAACGCTCATTTTAGGCTTAACACGCCGTGGCAAGTACAAATCGAGCTGCTGCCGCTGATGCCCCCCATAGGAAAAATGCTGTTTTTGCACGCTATCAAATCGGTATGTTGTTTGTCCTAGCCCCCAAAAAACAATTTGCTGAGTCACATTCATTGCTTTCTCAGCTACTGATTTTCGTTCTACTACACGCTCTACTGCACGCTCTGTCACACATCACCCTTATATTACTTATATGCTACTTTCATCGTATTTTTATTATCCTCAATCTAACACAGACAGCGAGCCGGGCATATATTGCGGTGTTAACAAGCTAACCCTACCATCTTGAGCTATCAAATAAGGCAGAAATACTGACAAACTGTCCGGTGAACGATGCTCTAGCTCTACACGAATACCGGGCTGACGGCCCCCGGTATCCTTTCGCTTGGCAACAAAATCAACAAATATAGCCACTGCGCGATACTTCTTTTTCCTATTTAATTGTAACAAGGCTTTTTTAAGCGCTTTAAGTGTTTGTTGTGGCTGCGGTTTACCTTCCTGCTTTTGCGGCACTCCGACCAACTTAATCTCGCCATTCGCCTCCATAACCGCAGCATAGGGATAAAAGGTACCAATGTCATTTAGCTGTTGGCTAGCAACAAATATCGCCTCATCAACCAATCGCTGCAACTCCCCTCGTGCTTGCTCTGGGCTCATTTTTGTTGTCATCCTTGGTTGAGCGGCCCTTTCTACTCGCTCACTTTCTGCTGCCGCATACCCCTCAAGAGGTATGAATATCAAACACAACAGTACCAAAAGCACGGCCCTTACCTGCCCCCTTCTAATATCCACCATCACCACCTTGATTTATCATTATTCTTTGTTGTCATAATTCTCTATCGCCATAGCCCTATTATAGCTATCAGAATCACATTGATGACTTATTCTGGTTGGTTTTTGACTAACGAATAGGAATGATTAATACTAACGTCGTACCTCTAGCGACATGCCTATAGCGGACATTTAAAAATAATTAGCAAGGACACCAGCGCTGACGCTTATGAGCCATCAACTCTTTGATCGACTTTCAAATCGCCTCTTTTTTGCCGTTCTTACAACGGCTTTACTGGTTGGCCTGGCGATCAGTAGCGTCCAAATCTTGCTCGATGTGCAAAGCGCTCAAGAGAACCTAGAAAAACAAGCTAACCAGTTGCTCGCAATGATGAAGGAACCTGCGACTCAATCCGCATATAACCTAGACCGCGGCATGGCAGAACAGGTAATCGAAGGGTTATTTCAAAATGAAGCGATCTTTTATGCCGCTATTAAAACTGAAACTGAACCCTCACTGGCAACCAATAAAAAACCACTTAAAAACGTTAAATACCGTGAGCTTAGCAATTTTTTATTTGGCCAAAGTCTGTATTTCAGCCTTCCTTTAGAAGGCACCATCAAAACTCGCATGTCTGACCGAACAAAATACTTCACCGCCACCGCTCATTACGGCGTATTAGAAATCAATATCGACCCCTCTTATGCCACCTTAGCGTTAACGGAGCGTGGCCTTCAAATCATCTTCAGTGGCCTGTTGCAATCCATGTTATTTGGCCTTGTTCTCTATCTCATCTTTCACGGCATGATTACACGCCCGATGGCAAAAATGACAAAGTCGCTGGAATCTATTGACCCATTACAACCTAGCCGTGTGCCATTAGAGGCCCCAAAAGGTCACCAATCCGACGAGATGGGTACCTGGGTGAACAAAATCAATAGCTTATTCTCATCCATAGAAAGCCATAACAATCAACGCCGTGTTGCAGAAGCGCACGTTGAACGTTTAAGTAACTATGACATGCTAACGGAACTACCAAACCGCATGTTATTAAACAAACGCATTGAACAATCCATTCTTGAAGCTGATGATAAAAATGCAATCTTTGCGGTGTTATGGTGTGCCCTGGACGACTTTAATTCAGTAAACCTGCTGCATTCCTATAACGCAGGGGACCGTTTACTCCTGTCGCTATCCGAACGGCTTCAACATGAGATGCAGAGCATTCAAACCATCTCCCGTATTGGCGGAGATGTGTTCTCTCTTGTATTACCCATCACCAACACACACTTAGATGCGGCCAAATCTGCACAACGGGTATTAGAACTTATCCGCCGGCCTTTTCAAATTGATGAGGTACAGCTTAGCATTACGTCCTCTATTGGTATCTCCGTATACCCCCATGACGGAGATACCTCTGATGAGTTACTTAAACACGCAGAGAATGTAATGCAGCTTGCGAAAGCTCAGGGCGGTAACCGCTACCAATTCTTTGTGGAGAGCGTAGATGAAAAAATCAAAGAAACGAAACGTTTAGAAAAGTCACTTTCCGTTGCCCTCAATGAAGATCAATTCTCATTACTCTTCCAACCACAAATTGATTTATCCAATATGAAAATTAGTGGCGCCGAAGCATTAGTCCGATGGCACCACCCAGAAAAAGGCCTGGTACCGCCCGATGAATTCATTCCTCTTGCCGAGAATAACCAGACCATTATTTCCATTGGCAAATGGATTATTGATGAATCTTGTCGGGCATTAAGCTTATGGCATAACGCGGGATTTTCTCACCTTACAATATCCATCAATGTCAGCGCTATTCAACTACACCAATCCAACCTGATACGTGTTTTAAAAGACGCCATCAAAAAGTACCAACTCAATCCCCACAGAATCATTTTGGAGATAACGGAAACAGCAGTAATGTCTAACCTAGATGCTGCTGTGCGCATGCTTAAACACATCAAACAAATTGGCATTCAGATCGCTATTGATGACTTTGGTACAGGGTACGCATCCTTAAACCATTTAAAGCGCCTTCCATTTGATAAGGTAAAAGTAGATAAAACCTTTATTGAAGACATGTTAGATAGCCCAGAAAACGCCACCATTGTGGGAGCCATCATCAACCTTGGCCACAACCTTGATATGCAGGTTATCGCCGAAGGTACAGAAACCCTAGAGCAAATTAAGTACTTACAACAATGCCATTGCGATTTTGCTCAGGGTTATTACTACAGCCGCCCCGTTAATAGCAATGAGGTAATTAGCCTGTTAAGAAAAGACAATCCGACCAACCAAGTTAACAACCTCTACCCTTTAACCCCTCAAAATCCAGAAAGATAGGCTCCTGGCCTTATTGAAACATTTCCTCACATTCTCATTTTATCGTTAAAAATCAATATCTTGACCTTTTTACACTCAAGACGCCGATCAAAATACGACCAAGCAGTTCTGACAAATTGGCCTAAATGACTGTATCCAGGTAAAATCCTTCCCACTTAAATAAACAGATAGATATGAGAAGGTAAAGAGAATGTCAGCAGATTTAGACCCAATCGTTATTGTAAATGGTGCTCGTACTCCTATGGGCGGCTTTCAAGGTTCACTTTCGGGCTGCTCAGCGCCTCAACTTGGAGCTACAGCAATAAAAGAAGCCGTATCTCGTGCAGGACTTGAGCCCGCAGACATTCAAGAAGTTATCATGGGTTGTGTATTACCTGCTGGCCTAAAACAAGGCCCTGCCCGTCAAGCGGCATTACAAGCTGGTCTACCAACAGCTACTGGCTGTACAACTATCAATAAACTATGTGGCTCTGGTATGAAAGCCGCGATGCTTGCTCATGATTTGATAAAAGCCGGCACCAACGACATTATGATTGCTGGTGGCATGGAAAGCATGACCAACGCACCTTACGTGATGGAAAAAGCGCGTGCAGGTTTGCGTATGGGCCATGCTGAAATAAAAGATCATATGTTCCTTGATGGTCTTGAAGATGCAGAGACAGGCCGTTTAATGGGTTCATTCGCGCAAGAAATTGCCGATAAGAAAAACCTAACACGTGAAGATATGGACGCTTTTGCAATCACATCTCTTGAACGTGCTAACAAAGCAATTAAAGAAGGAAGCTTTGAGGCAGAAATCGTACCGGTTACTATCAAAACACGTAAAGGTGAGCAAACCGTTACGTTTGATGAGCAGCCAGGCAATGCTCGGATTGATAAAATCCCAACACTTCGCCCTGCTTTCTCTAAAGACGGTACCGTAACGGCCGCTAACGCCAGCTCTATTTCTGACGGTGCATCTGCTCTAGTTCTTATGAAAGAATCAACAGCAAAAGCAAAAGGATTAACGCCTCTAGCGCGTATTGTTGGTCACTCTACACAATCTCAACACCCTTCTGAGTTCACTATTGCTCCTATCGGTTCTTTGCAAACATTGTTAGCAAAAACAGGTTGGACAATTGAAGATGTCGATCTATTTGAAATCAACGAAGCATTTGCCATGGTAACTATGATGGCAATGAACGAATTCAGTATCCCTCATGAGAAAGTGAATGTTTACGGTGGTGCTTGTGCATTAGGACACCCTGTAGGATCTTCTGGTTCACGTATTATTTTGACCCTTATCCACGCTCTTAAGCAGCATGGCAAGACTCGCGGTATCGCATCACTATGTATCGGTGGTGGTGAAGCAACGGCAATGGCTCTTGAGATTATCTAATCTTTACAGCTAATTCAGTAAAATAAAAAAGGCGCTATCGAACATTTCGATGGCGCCTTTTTTATTTTCAAACAGATGGTTATTGGATTTAACTCTCAGGCAGATGAAATAACTGCCGTAACTCTTGCTCCTTAAGCACACCGCTGTGCCCAACTCTATTAATCCCCTTTACCACGTAACTTCTCGGCAATACTCCTGACCATGTTTTATCAATGGCGTAACGTAGCTGTGGGGCCATGCCGTCAGCAAAAACCCACGTCGTTAATTTATTGCCCTTTAGACGTTTATATTGATCTTCAACTTCCTCATGTCGTTCTGAATCATCATCAGTAGAAATAAGCGTGATAGGCAAATCCGGATACAATGACAGCAACCGCTCCAACATCGCTAATTCTTGATAGCACGGTGGGCAATCCACAGACCACAACATAACAAGCCGATTCTGCTCTTGGAACACCCCGGTTACTTTTTCGATCGTCAGTTGATCCATCGCCTTATCCGCAGACAGCGCAGGAAAGCTGACTACAGCAGAAACAATCAATAGTAGTAAGTTTGATATGGTTAAGCGGAGTATTCGTTTCATTGGGCCACCTTCTTTCGTGTCTCTCCGTGCTGCGTCTCACCATACTGCGACACATCAATTAGTGTTAATGCATGGCCCGGTTTATGCCAAAGCAATAAATCCCCATCGGGATGCGCCAATAAAAACGGATAATCTGTTTTCCCCGAAAACGTAGTAACAACCTTAACATCACTCCACTGCTCCCCTTGTGCTGAGATCGTAATGCTAATACCTGATTGCGTACCATCAAACGTCTGCCACGCTAATTTCAACTTACCATCGCCTCCTGTTATTAAGGATGGATGCCCGGGCGACTCTGTACTTTTTGAAAAATGAAAGGCGGGGCTAACCGTTTCACCAAGATTGTCTGTATACGCATAAAATAACCCACTAGCGTTAGGCCCATCATTAAACCAGCTCATATGGATACGTTGATCTTGGGCACTAATCGATGGTCCGTGATGAGGGCACCCTTCCACTTTCCACTGCTCAAAGCTCACTCGCCGTAGAGGTTCTCCTAATACACCCAGAGCATGATCTCGAACATTATCACCAAAGATATGCCGCCACATGACAACGGGGGCAAGCTCACCTTCTTTAGTTTCTCGTTGTGTTAATGCGAGCCGACAACAAACACAATTACCATTCACATAAGGAGTATTCTTAAGCGTTGTACTTTCACTTAGCGGTAAAGGTTTTAGCGATGAAAGGTTTAACGATGAAGGGTTTATGGTTGTCCAATAGATCGAGCTACCCACAAAAGGCTCCCCTCTTTTTTTTGCCGCTCTTGAATGTCGGCTATCCAACCACACAAGTGTGACTTCACCATGATCTGAAACCATCATTTCGTTAAAACTATGACCTGCAGGTTCAGTATCATCATTGACTGTTATTGGCGGTGAAAAAGTCGCCTCCCCAGCTTTCAACCACGAAAACCGTATATTTGACGTCCATTTCTGTGGTAATTTTTTAATCCACGAAACGTATATATTCCCTGTGCTATCCACAGCAATCTTGGGGCGTTTCTCCCCTCGTGCGGCAACTTTTTCAGGTGTTCTATTAACATTAATCGGACGAGAAAACGTTTTTCCTCGATCATCGCTGTAATTCACATAGAGATAGTCATCTACCGTCCAGGCAAATAAGATCCGCCCCGTAGGCGACACTGTTGCAGTAACGGTTTTGGCACAAGCAATATTGGGCGCCTCACAATGCTCCATCGTTGTAGAGGCGGCACTCTCCGTTAGAATAACGGCAAAACAAACCATCACTACGCCAATAACATTCAGCATTCTGCAAAAATAATACTGCATATAACTCATATCTACTGCACTCATTCGTAACCATTACCCGGCATCTGTCAATCACCTTTCTGATTTTCATAAAAAGGAAAGGCGGCCTATGTTAACAGACATTTATAGCAACGTAGGTGCGACAATATGTCGCGCCCAGGCGAAGAAAATATACAATACAATACGCGACTTCGTTTTAAGGAGTTGTCATGTCTACCAAAAAGTATTCCGTGTTTCTTTCAAGCCTGGCTCTTGGGCTTGTTAGTACCACACCAATAGCAGCTACATCACCCTCAGAAACTTCAGCACAAGAAGAGACTCTGCATGTCTGGGGTAAGCAACAAGATAGTCGAGCGGCGAGCTATACCAACCCTACCAGTGTGTTAACACCTGAAGATATGGTTAGCATCAACATAACAACAACAGAGGACGTTGTTAAATACGAACCCAGCCTTGTTATTCGCCGTCGTTTTATTGGTGACTCTAACGGCACATTAGGTATACGTGGTTCCAATATGTTCCAAACCTCACGTTCAATGGTGTTTGCGGATGGTGTGCCTCTGCATTACTTTTTAGAATCCCGCTGGAACGGGGCTCCTCGTTGGACCATGGTATCCGCCAGTGAAATTGCGCAAGTTGAGGTTCTCTATGGGCCCTTTTCTGCTGAATACAGCGGTAACTCTATGGGCGGTGTTGTACTGATTGAAACAGCAATTCCTCAAGAGCGTGAATTTCATATTGACGGAACATTTTTCACCCAAGAATTTGATGATTATGGTTTTGATGACAATGTCAGCGGGTTTAAAGGATTTATGTCCTTTGGCGATAAAGTCGGTGACTTGAGTTATTTTCTTTCTTACAACCATTTAGAGAATGATTCACAGCCGCAGATATTTCGGGAAGCAAAAGAAGGTGGCACCGGTACAACAAGTGTCAGCGGAGCAATAATTGAGAATGACAGAACCGGAAATGAAAAGATATGGTATGGCGATACCGGAATAGTGAATACAATTACCGATAATTACAAATTTAAGTTGGGGTATGATTTTGGCAATTGGTCAACGCTGCTTAACGTAGCTTATGAGGATCGTAGGTCAACAGCCGACTCTGCCAACAGCTACGTGAAGGACGATGCAGGGAACACGATTTGGTCTGAATCAAATGCTATACAAGGTGAACAAGAATTTTCATTTAATTCCACGGGATTAAATGTCAGTGAAGCTGATCGTGAAAGTCTATCTGTTGGCATTCGTATAAAAGGTGATATTTCTGATACAACCCAGTTAGAAGTTAATATTAATCGTTTTGATATATTGCATGATGAAGAACGATCATCAGAAGCCAACCCTAATGATCCAGATTATACGTCCGAAGGAGAAATTGAAGATTACGATGATAGTGGCTGGAAAACGGCTGAAGTAAAACTAACCAGCGACAATTTTGGTGCAAAAGGAGTGCAAGTAGTCACTGGAGTACGTCATGAAACCTATGAATTAAATACCAGTGTGTATGACTCACCCGATTATGCATCGGGAACAAAAGGAGCTGCCACCAGTCGTTCTGGCGGAAAAACTACCGTTAGCGCCATTTACTCTCAATTAAACTGGGATATCAATACCCATTGGGATATGGCCTTTGGATTACGTTATGAATATTTTAAAAGCTATGGAGGATATTACGAGAACGATAATTTTGAGTTAACATCAATCCCTAGTAATTCAACTACCAAAGCATCCCCCAAATTTTCCGTTGGTTATCAACCAACAGATGAATGGTTAATACGATATTCCATCGCCAAAGCCTATCGCTTCCCCATAGTAGAAGAACTTTTTAGTCAATATGAAAAATACAATACTGCATCAATAGCCAATCCAGGACTAAAGCCAGAAAATGGTTTGCATCACAACCTGATGTTTGACAAATTAATTGACGGTGGGTATTTACGGGTTAATATTTTCCAAGAGACCATAAAAAAGGTTATAGAATCTCAAACGGATACAAGCACAGGTCTAAGAACATTTATCCCCATTGATGAAGTTAACACATCAGGAATTGAGTTTATCGCTAATATCATGGGCGTTTTTAACCCTCAACTCGATATGCGATTTAACCTTACCTATGTCGACTCCGAGATCACAAAAAATGACCCTGACCCTGAATTAGAAGACAATCAATTTCCCCGAACCCCTCACTGGCGCAGTAACCTGCTTGCAACCTACCATATCAACACCCAATGGAATGTAGGTGGCAGCGTACAATATGCCAGCAATAGCTTTGGCCGCTTGGATAATACAGATAAAGAGGACAACGTTTACGGTGCACAGGATGCTTATACTCGCCTTGGTTTAAAAACGGCGTATGCGATAAATAAAAACACCAATGTTAGCCTAGGCGTTGACAACCTGACCAATGAAATCAGTTATGTCGCTCACCCCTGGCCTGGTCGCACTTACTATTTGAATATGTCTTACGACATGTGATTTTATCAACCCGCATGCTATTGAGCACTCACAAAGCTCTCAGTAGCATGCGGGTGTAGATTAACAACATTGTTAATCCTTACTGTCATAATTAAAACTCGTCACATAGAGGAAAGTTCACTTTTCGATTGCTGGTGTTTGTATGATCTTTTGAGATTTATTAAAACCATACAAAACAAAGCAAAGAGACAATATTTGCTGAGTCATCAATATGGGCTTATCTTGCAAGAACATTAAACTAGCCATACTAAGATTCATTAGCATATAAAACAACCAACCGTAAGAATTACCTTTAGCCATATAATAACTACCCATCAAGAATCCTAACATTGCACTCACTTCTAAAACTTGAGTGATTGATGTTATACCTCCATGAATGTTCAAACTGTACAAAAAACCTAATACCAAAGACGAGTATGTGCACAAAGTGACAAAACAATTAAACGCTTTATGAGGTCTCTGATTGTCGTGATAAGTATTGTACAAACCGAGTAACATAGCAGGGATTCCGCCAACTTCTATGGATGCGGCTATCCAGTCGTTATGGCCAACCAAGATAATCACCCAAGCTGGAACACCAAGAATATAAATTGACCAACCCGTAACTTTGAGGTTTTTTTGAGTATTACCGTACTTACCTTCGGAAAGAGCTAATAATATCTTGTTAATAAGATAAAAAGATCCTCCCCATACCTGTAAAATTAAATCCATACTTTGTATTCTTCATCTAAATCAAAAATAACAAGGAAGTTATAACATTCACCGATCTTGAGAGCTTTATCTGTAGGACATACTTTACGAGATCGAATATTACTGACCTGGACAACAAGTGTGTTTATAAAGTGTCAACTAATCCTACTCAGCGCCCCCCCCCTATTCTTCGCTAAGAATTTCCCCAGGCAATGACCGGAGAGAAATAACAATAAACACAATACCTGAACAGGCACCCGCTAAGACATAAGGATATGATGAATCCAACGCATACAGAAAACCACCTAACAGTGGGCCGATTACAAAACCCATTCCTGCAACCGCCCCTACCAGTCCTGCTAATGCCCCCTGTTCATTTGGGGCAACCGTTAGCGACGCACACGCTGAGAACCCTGGCCCAGTAAATCCCATTCCAAAACCAAACAGTGCCATTCCAATTAACAGCAGGGACAAATTACCAGAAACTGCAACAATTAAAAACCCGAACATCATAAACGGTAGGCCGAGTCGCAGTAATATTTGTGGCCGCCAATGTAAACGCTGGACAAGGAATAGCTGTGCAAACATCATAGCCCCAGAAGAGACGACCATAGCTGACGAATAATATTTTACTGCTGCAACCCCGTCAAGATTCAGAGTGTCTTGAAAGTAAAACCCTAACGTTTGTTGCACCATTCCTAAACAGGTATATACCACCAATCCAACACCAATATATACACGATAGCGTTTATCCCAATAGGTGAGCTTTTTGGGTTGCTGCAAACTTTTTTCAATCACTTCTGTTCTTGGTAACATTAAGGCCACAAGTATCGCAACCAACAATGTTATAAGAGACTGTACAAAAAATGGAGCCAAATAATTTAGCGCCCCAGCTGATTAGCGGCGGATAATTTACCCAGCCCCTTCGCTCGGTGACTCGCATCAACAAGCCCTACCATATACGCGCTCGACGCGGGGAATGCTGCAGACATCACCGATGCGTGAATAATTCGCGCAACAAGTAACAAAATATACAGACCTAGACCACCCACCGCTCCTACCAAACCAGCGTACGCAACACCGCTAAAAAGCGCCATACCCAGGGTATAGCCAAGCAAACCAACAACAATCACAGGCTTACAGCCATAGCGATCACTCATTCGTCCCCAGAAAGGACTTACCAAAGAAAAAGTTAATGCCGTCAGAGCTGACAGAGATGTAATTGCAAGCTCCTTGGGTTCAAAAGATAAGTGCAAAAAAGGTAGTTGCAGCTGCAGTTCATGAAGCTTTAGCTCACGCCCCAGCATTGGCAATACAGCAAAAATAATGGATTGCCCCATACCGACAGACAACATCGCGATGTATAAAACCCACTGTGGTGAAACTTTCATATAAAATGATCCAGCAGCTCTAGAAGACTGCAATTTTACTGTTTGAGGGGGGTATCACGTCAGCCCGACAATAATATCTCTCAGTGATGTATCAAATTGACTTCCCTTCATCACATTATGTGCAGCGGATTCACTCTCAACCGTAGCTTGACTCAAATTAGCCCGCATCATTGCTGCACCCAAGGTAAAACTTAATAACTTGTGAAAAGCAATCGTGGCTTTCTCCGAAGAAAACCCTGCCTCCATTAAGCAAGCAAGAGCGTCATCAAACACGTTTTTCGAAGCAACCCCGATATTATTTGAGCTAATCATCAACATTAAGTATTCCGGCTCATTCGTGAATGCTGTAAAAATATCAACGAACGTAACGTGTAACCACTCTTGCCAATTCATTGCAGAATGTTCTTTCTGATGAGCCCTTGCCACAAAATCCTCCACCAATGCAAAAACAATATCCTGTTTCGTTGCAAAATGGTTATAAATTGACATTGGGCCTGCGTCCAATACATTGGCAATTTTTCGAATACTCAATGCATCAATGCCCTGCTCATGCAGCAACTCTTTGGCTGCATCAACAATGGCATCTTTACTGAGGGAACCGCGAGGTTTGCGTTTTTTCACGGTAACTTTACTGTCTAGTAACGACTTCGGCATAAAAAAATCAACCATCCACTTTCATTGTAATTGGTAACAATAACTGTTTTATCACCCCATCGCCCTCTAAATCAACTACCCCAACATGTAATGGGCTCACTTTTTCTTTGGGTAAAAACCATGTACCAAACACCAAATCCCAAATAATTAAGTTACTACCATAATTATGATTTGCTAATGAGGTGTCTTTCATATGATGCCAACGATGTAGTTCTGGAGAAGAAACTATATAGTTCAGCCAACCAAACCTGACATCAACATTGCCATGTTGCCACATACCATGCATAACACTAAAGCTTGTTGCTAAATAAATAACGACAGGGTCAGCTCCCATGGCAATTGCAGGTACATTTGATAACACAGGGATCGCAATAAGATCAATATAATGAAAACGCGTGGCATTAAACCAATAGAGTTTGTTGGGGTTATGATGAACACTATGAATACGCCATAACCACAATTTTTCATGCTCAAAACGATGCAACCAGTACGTCATAAATTCAGCGATAATTAAAAACAATATCACCTGAAATACCAGGGGCCACTGACTAGGCCACAAGTCTATCCCTACCCAGCTAGATAACACCCCGGCACTAGCAGCCATTGCCATTGCCACAAAAACCTCCGCCCTTAAAATCACATTATTAAGGATGAAAAGCCCTAGATCACTAAAAATATGTTGCTTCCATTCTGGGTGCCAATCTTTAGAAAAGTATTGAAAACGCTCCATACAATAAACCCACAATGCGGACAGAACCACTGGCATTAGATACATAAGGTATTTATGAAGGTCTACCTCATAGAGCACTATTTCACGCCCAAATATTGAAATATCAAAAATGCTATCGCCCAACGGCGCAGCGAGTAAATCGGGAAGTGAACTTGCCATCCAAAAGGCGAACCCCATTCCAATGACAATCACGAGTGGGTAACTCATCCACGCAAAAAATGTCCTAATCTTATTACGCTTAGTATCCCCCCTTTTCGGTTGACCCTTAATATTGTTCTCACTGCCCTGTACTTCTGCGCTAACTTGGTTGAAATTATTCATCACACCCTCACAACGTACACTGTATATTTCCACAAAGAGTACACCGTACGTTATAATGATGTCAAACAGGCGTTTAACAAAAGACACCTTATACCTATACCGTTTAGTGGATATCTCCCTCATCTATGAGGTAGTATTTAAAAAGGTTTACCGACCCATTCAACCGGTGATAGCTGCCAAAAGCGGTGCCACCCACTTTAACGTTTCCCCGATCCCACCCGATCTCAAACGTTTAGAGGATCTTGATATGTTCGAAAAATTCGAGCACGCGAATCTCAGCGAGCTGCATTTTCATGTGGACGAGTCCACTCAACTGCAATCCATTATTGCTATCCACAGTACAACTCGTGGACCAGCCCTGGGTGGTTGCCGATGTGTAGAGTACGCCTCTGATGATGATGCGATTAATGATGTGGTTCGCTTAGCAAAAGGTATGAGTTACAAAGCAGCCCTTGCTGACGTACCTCAAGGTGGCGGAAAGGCCGTCATTATAAAGCCGCCAACGATTAACGATCGCAATGCTTTATATCAATCCTTCGGGAAATTTGTCGACAGTTTAGGTGGGCGTTATATCACTGCGGTTGATAGCGGCACATCACTTTTCGACATGGATCAAGTTCACCTTTCAACGCAATATGTTTCTGGCTGCACCGATGACGGATTTGATCCATCACCCATTACAGCCCTCGGTGTTTTCTTCGGTATCAAATCTGCTTTACTTCATCAACGTAAAAAAAACACTTTAGAAGGTGTCCATATAGCCATCCAAGGGTTGGGGAATGTTGGCTTTGCTTTAGCAGAGCTATTACATAAAGCCGGTGCGATGCTCACGGTTTCTGATATTGACATTCGTAAACAAAAACTATGCGAACAACGATTTAATGCGACTACTGTTGCACCTGAGGAAATCTATCATGTTCCTTGTGATGTATTTTCCCCTTGTGGACTAGGTGCAATCCTTAATGACAATACCATTCCCCATTTAACCTGTGACATTATCGCAGGCTCTGCAAATAACCAATTATTAGAACAACGACACGGCGATGCATTACATCAAAAAGGCATTCTCTATGCACCAGATTATGTCATTAATGCTGGAGGGCTTATTCAAGTTTCCTTAGGACTGAAACACATTAGTCAGCAAGATATTTTAAAAAAAACCACTCATATTGGAAATACGCTACAACGTATTTTCGAACGTTCAAAAATAGATAATATATCAACACACGTAATTGCTGACCATCTAGCGGAGGACATACTCAAACTAAAACACTAGCAAGTTCAATTAATAAGGGCTCAATCAACAACGTCCCGAACAATAAAAGGACCCACTTACTAGTAACAATAATATCAACACAGCAAGCCTGTCATTCGTCACAAGCGAACAACATAACCAACGACACGGCAATTTCCCAACGCTCTTTAGCGTGACCACAAGTCAATAAGGAAACTGTATGAATATTACTACAAAATACCAATACATTGATGAAGAAGGCAATATTGCCAACACCCTCCCGACATGGGCAACCGCTGAAAAACTCATCGAGTTTTACAAAACCCTTGTCCTTATTCGTCAATACGATAAAAAAGCTATCGCGCTACAACGCACTGGACAGCTAGGTACCTACGCCCCTTGTTTAGGGCAAGAGGCCATTAGCTTAGGTATTGGTTTTGCCATGGACAAGACCGATGTTATGGCTGCCTATTACCGTGACCAAGGTGCTCAGTATCTACGTGGCTATTCACTTGCATCACAACTACGTTATTGGGGTGGTGACGAACGCGGCAGCAGCACCCAAGATGCTGTATTTTCAGAACAAGACTTACCAAACTGCATCCCTATTGCCAATCAAATAACTCATGCAGCCGGTATCGCCAGCGCAATCAAAATCAGAAGAGAGAGACGTGCGGTGGTTGCTACCTGTGGTGAGGGAGCTACATCTCGTGGGGACTTTTACGAATCACTTAATTTAGCGGGAGTTTGGCAATTACCGCTAGTGGTGGTGGTAAACAACAACCATTGGGCAATATCTACCCCTAGCACATTACAAACTCAAACACCGCATATTGCACAAAAATCCACTGCTGCGGGAATACAAGGTATTACCGTTGATGGTAACGACATCGTTGCAATGTACAACGCAGTGCAAGAAGCCCTACTAAAAGCACGCCAGGGTAAAGGGGCCACATTAATTGAGGCAGAAAGTTACCGTCTCTGTGACCACACCACAGCAGATGATGCGACACGTTATAGAAATTCAGATGAAGTAAATGCTGCGTGGAAAAAAGATCCCATCAAACGGTTGCAGAACTATCTATTTCAACGCTCGCTTTGGTCACCAGAAAAGGAGCAACAACTTATCGAGAATAACCAGCAATTTATCGATAGCGAAGTTGCAGCCTACCTAGCGACCGAACCTTCCAATGCCGCCGATTGTTTTGATCACCTGTATGAAGAGCTACCTTATGCTTTACAAGAACAAAGAAAACACTTCGTCGAAAAATCAATCAACTCATCACATGCTGGAGGGTAACACTATGGGTATTCATGAAGGTTTCTCAACGAATGATCACGACACAGAGCACAGTGAAGATATCAGCACCACCAAAATTGTCACCATGGTAGAAGCTGTTAATTTGGCTTTACATCACGCCATGGCTGCCGATAATAACGTCGTTGTTCTTGGTGAAGACATTGCCACTAACGGTGGTGTTTTTCGAGCAACACTCGGACTAAAAGATCGCTTTGGCTGCCGCCGAGTTATGGACACCCCGCTTGCCGAATCATTAATTGCCGGTATCAGTATCGGCATGGCAAGCCAAGGGCTCAAACCCATTGCAGAAATTCAGTTCATGGGCTTTGTCTATTCAGCACTTGAACATATGATCTCACATGCGGCCCGCTTACGAAACAGAACCCGAGGCCGTCTCCATTGCCCTATGGTGCTGCGTGCGCCCTATGGTGGCGGCATCCATGCCCCAGAACATCACTCTGAAAGTACCGAAGCCATTTTCGCCCATATACCAGGGTTACGTGTTGTCATCCCCTCATCTCCCACCCGAGCTTATGGCTTATTACTCAGTGCGATTCAAGATCCAGATCCAGTTGTTTTTCTAGAACCCAAACGAATTTATCGTGTTAGCCGCCAAGAATTTAAAGATAACGGCGAAGGCCTCCCCTTGGACACCTGCTTTACCTTACGAGAAGGCTCTGATGTCACCCTGGTAAGTTGGGGCTCTATGATCCAGGAAACCTTAGAGGCAGCCAATGTATTAGGGGGACAAGGTATTCGTGCAGAAGTCATTGATGTAGCAACCATTAGTCCTTTAGATATTGATACTATATTGACGTCTGTGAAAAAAACTGGGCGTTGTGTTATCGCCCAAGAAGCCGCTAGAAGTTGCAGTGTTAGCTCGGACATTTCCGCACAATTAGCTGAGAAAGGTTTACTGTATTTACAAGCTCCTGTACAGCGTGTCACGGGTTATGACATTCCAATGCCTTATTTTAAAAATGAAAACCTGTACATGCCAAGCACTCAGGACATTGTTGCTGCTGCGAAAAGCACATTGGAGTTTGTATGAAGTATTTTAAGTTGCCCGACTTGGGCGAAGGATTACAGGAAGCAGAAATTGTAGAATGGCATATTTCACCGGGAGATACTGTTGTCGTCGACCAAATTATCGTTTCGGTAGAAACCGCCAAAGCGATTGTTGATGTTCCCTCTCCTCAAGCTGGAAAAATTGCGGCGTTATTTGGTGCTGAAGGTGACATCATTCACACCAATGAACCCTTGGTGGAGTATGTAGGAGAAGATAACGCAGACACAGGCACCGTTGTTGGCGTTATCCAAGAGGCCACAATAGAAGCAACTGTAGACGTAACGACAGGGCCTGCGGCAAAAGCCACAACATCAAACCAGGGCGCTGAAGTCGACCAATTTATTATTGGCAGCGCGCAAGGGGGGACCCACAACCGTTCATTTTCCACGCCCGCTATTCGAGCCCTCGCGAAACGCCTCGATGTGGACATTAATAGTTTAAAAGGAACTGGGCAACATCAGCTCATTACGATCGGTGATGTAGAACGCGCCCATCAAGTAACGCAAGAATTTGGGGAAGAAAAAACCCTAAAAGGCGTGCGCAGAGTAATGGCAAAAGCCATGATAAAAGCACAAGAAGTTGTCAAAGTTACCCTCTATGATGATGCAGATATCCATAAATGGTACGGCAATCAGCACCCTGTAAAAACAGACCCCACCATGCGTCTAATTCGTGCCATTGGACAGGCCTGTAAAGCAGAACCTCAATTAAATGCCTGGTTCGATGGCGATAATTTATCTATACGCACCATTGACAATGTCGACCTTGGTATTGCTATTGATACAGAAGACGGCCTATTTGTGCCCGTTCTACGGGATATCAACAATCGCAGTGACACCAACCTTAAACAAGGTTTCGATACACTAAGAGATGCCGTAAAATCACGAAAGATCCCGCCCAAAGAAATGATGGGGGCAACGATCACATTATCAAACTTTGGTACTATTGCTGGAAAATACGGAAACCCTGTTGTAGTACCACCCATGGTGTCTATCTTAGGGGCTGGCACGATACACGATCAAATCGTACCTTATCAAGGTGATATCACCATACACCCTATCATGCCATTGTCATTTAGCTTTGATCACCGCGCCGTGACGGGAGGCGAAGCAGCTCGTTTTCTAAAAGCAATTATGAACGATTTGGAGGTCGAATAAAAAAAACCGAATGAAAAACGAAACAAAACCGCTAGATCAAGAACTGATAACATCTAAAGGAATAACAGGAACAGGCCTAGCGATTTCATAACCTTGGGCGTAATCAACGCCTAAGGTTTTTAAACACGCTAATATCTCTGCATTTTCTACAAATTCAGCAATGGTTTTTTTGCCCATTACATGACCGATGCGATTAATAGACTCCACCATGGCATAATCTATTTTATCATCAACAATATCTTTCACAAAACAACCATCGATTTTAAGAAAATCAACCGGCAAATTTTTCAGATAACCATAGGATGAAAAACCACTGCCAAAATCATCCAGAGAAAAACGGCAACCAAGGGCCTTAAAACGATTCATAAATTCGATGGCTTTTGTTAAGTTGGTAACCGCGATGGTTTCTGTTATCTCAAAACATATTTTTTCGGGCGGAACCTCATATTGATCAAAAAGCTTTGCCAAAAACACAGAAAACTCATCATCTCCAATACTCAATCCTGATAAATTTATGGAACACATCGACAGGTTTTTGAGTTGTTCGGCATCATCATCCAACCACATAAATACATTTTTCACCACCCAACGATCCACTGATGGCATCAAGTTATACCGTTCAGCTGCTGGCAAAAATGCACCGGGAGAGACAATTTCATCTTCGTTTTGCAACCGCACGAGGATCTCCATATGCTCCCCACCATTGCCATCGGATATCGGGGCAATGATTTGTTTATATAATATCAGCCCTCCCTCCTCCAACGCCTGGGTAATACGAGATGCCCATTGCATTTCCCCTTGCTGTAACGCCAAATCAATATCACCAGGCACATATTCATGCACACGATTTCTGCCCGCATCCTTCGCCGCATAACAGGCCGCATCCGCTAAACTCATCACGAATTTAACCGATTCCGTATCGTAAGCAATAGGTACCAAACCGATACTAACGCCTAACGTAAATATTTTATTCTCCCAGGAAAAACGAAATTCTTGAATAACGGATCGAAGCTTATGAGCAACCTTAGTAGCATTCTCTCCAACACAGTTTTCAAGTAACACACCAAATTCATCCCCTCCCAATCGCGCCAGTGTATCCCCACCACGCATATGAGTCTGTATTTGCAAAGTAACTTGACGCAGCAATTCATCACCTGCAATGTGACCACAAGTGTCATTCACCAATTTAAATTGATCAAGATCCATATACAACATGGTATGAGTTACATGATCTCGACGAGCGCTTTGTACGGCTCTATCTAAACGAATTTCAAACTCTCGTCGATTGACTAACCCCGTTAACGGATCATGCCTAGCCAAGAAATTAAGCTGTTCTTCACTTTTTTTTCTGGCAGTAATATCAACAACAAAACCTTCAATAAACGAATCACTGTTCACAGTAGAGCTTTCAGGCAATGATTGATTTACCAACTTTGCAGATACAGCACACCAAAAATGACCTCCGTCTTTTTTCATACCATGGGCTTCATAATTCAATACCTGCCCATGCTCCAGTACCGCCTTTCGAAATTCATGATACTGCTCTACATCCAAAAATATCTGTGACCCTTTGTCATCAGCCATATCAACAAAAACTTCAGGTGTTTCATACCCCATAAAGGTGGCCATTGCAGGGTTTGCACTAACAAAACGACCCTCTAATGTGCATTGAAATATTCCTTCAATGGCATTGTCATATAACGACTTAAATCGCTTTAAGCTATTAATAGCCTCTTGCTTTGCTACCAACTTATCCTTTTTATCGGCATTTATACGGTCAGCTAATGCCAATGAAAACAATACAACTTCTAACGCAGAACCAATTTGCAAAGCATTTGTGGTGATGAAATTAATTGGAATCCACCCAAGCTTGCTAAGAGATATCAATAAAATCCCTATTAAAAATGCACTCCATGCGGTAATAAAATAACGAGCGGTCAAAGCCCCCTTAAACCATGTATAAAGCCCAACACCAAAACATCCAATACAAATAGGCAGCGACAGTGCTACGACTAAGCGGATGGAATAGGCATAAGGCAAGAAGACCGCAACAACCCCTGCCATTGTTGCCGACAAAGCACCCAGCAATAACAAATTGGATAATCGAGGGTTATATTTTGGTAATTTTAAAAACGAATTGGAAAATAGGCACAAAAAAGTCAGCGTAAAGGCACTAAAAATCACAAACCCCATACCATGAAAACTAGGATTTCCTGGCCAAAACAATTGAAATGCAACACCATCAATCCCCGTCTGAAAAAGGATGAGAAAACCGGCATAACACACATAATACAAATAGCTGCTTTCTCGCACCGAGAAGTAAATGAACAAGTTGTAAATTACCATAATGAAAATAATGCCAAAATACACACCCTTCAGCAGCAAAATATTTTGTTCTTGCTCCCAAAAACTTCTCTCTTCCCAAAGTGTTAACGGCAGCTCTAAGGTTCCAGCCGTTTGAACACGAAAGTACACATCAAGGGAACCTGCTTGCCCACTAGGTACAGGAAACAAAAAATGTCGATGTTCTATAGGGCGTGAACTAAATGCATAAATATCCCCCGTTTCATAGCTGCGAACAAGACGTTCATTTTCAACAAAATAAACCGTCACTTGATCTAACAGTGAATAAGACAAAGCCAACAACCAAGACTCACTTCCTTCACTCATCCCCAGTAAGGAGATATGAAACCAATAGGTCGCTCTGGTATAACCAAAATTTGGCACCTCAGCCTCAGATGATTTCCAGCGCATCGGTTGCCGCTGATCTCCAACAAAGTCATCTAAGGTAAGTGTTTGATGGGGATCTTCAATATATTGCAGGTGACTACCAATTTTGTATTGCGTGATAGCAGGTATAACCTGCACAGTGGAGCTCACATCTCCGACTTGCCCCGCCATCACCCAGCCACAAACAAACCATAAAGCAAAAACCATGCTTAACCAGCTAGATTTTATTTTGTGAAACCTCAACCTATTAATCAACATCGTAAGGATTGCTTACCCCTATCAGCAACGATAACTATAAGAATAGTATCTATAAATCGATTTACCACCGAAAACAATAGGCTGAAAGGCATCTTTGGTACCGGCGTACCTTTCGTTTAGACAAAAACCACTCCTTCGACCTAAGGTACTTCTACACCCTGCTTATTTATCAAAATAATAGGTTTTCAGCTGTTCCATTGCAGCATTCACGTCTTGTAACGCTGCACCATCCCCTCCCCTATCTGGGTGTAACAACATTGCTTTTCGACGATACGCCAGTTTTATGTCTGACATTGTCACAGGATCCTGCAACCCCAAAACCGCAAGCGCACTCACGCGCATATCACTGGCTACGTATTTCGCCCAAAAACCGCTAAGCAACGTCTCTACATCCCCACGCTCCATCTCCGTCAAATTATCCATATCAAGATAATAGTCTCGTAGCGCCTCACTTTGCCCTGCCATAAGCAACGTAACCTGGGACGCTGTGTGTGAGCTACTAGGTATATATTGAATACCCATTACATCTACGTTCACGTACCCTAAACCTTCATTAATCCACGATATCTGCAACTGATACAGAGCATTAAATAGCAAAAAATGCGTACGAAACAACGACAGCACATCACCTGAGAAGGCCTCAGGAATAAAATCACAACGCTCCTGCAATAGTTTGATGAACTCAAATTCTGACAAACCTTGAGGGTGTAGTTGTAGTAAAAATGCTGCTGGGGCAAGTAGTGGATTATGCAAAAATCACCCTAAGTAATTTAGCTTCATAGTGGTTTATCTAATACCTACACTTTAACAAAGTGATGGTATTAACAGAATGTAAAATCCCTTCAATTAAAGCGTAGAAGAAGTGGAAGCTAATAGACGCATAAGTTAGACTTATAACATTATCGCCTAAGAATCACGCCATTCAAAACCAACGGAAATATCATTACATGCGCTTGCTTAAACACCGCTGGTTTAAAAACAGAAGCAATAAAGAACCTAGTGCGGAATCACAGGTTACCGCCACTGAACCAGCAACGGTAGACTCCATTAGTGAAAAGCTGAAAAGTTACACTGTCACTCAAGGGAGAGCGTCGTTTCAAGGTGCTTCACCCTATGCCGTTGAAGAGCTCTATCAACACCCTTCAGAAACATTAACAACAACCAAATCGCCCCCTACACCAATAGCGAACGAACCAGCGATTTAAGCGCATTTTGCGATTCACAAGCATCTATCTGTTGCTTTGTTGCAACAAGCTCCAGCGCATTATCTTCTGACTCTACATTATCACGCAATCTGAAAATCACTGGATACTGAATAGTGTCTAGTTGAGCTGCACTTGTAACACCGCTGTACTGCGATACAAATTCATCAATATGCAAATACTGTTGAGATACAGGCAAGGCCTTTCGAAAACGTATCCACGATCTTCTTTCACCGAACGCTGAATAGGTTAAGTCACATAAGCTACAAGGGTACGTCGCGGGAGACAGTAGTTTATGTGCAATGTCCTTCATTAGATTAAGCATGCCGCTATCGGCGTTATACACAAAAACTAAATGCCCAGCGGTATATTTTAACGTCTTTAGAGCCCCACCCATCAGTCCTTATCCTCAGCCACTAACAGCTTTTCAAGAGCTCCTCTAAGCTGCTTGGGAATCGCAACAGAACGATCCGTTTCTCTATCAACAAATACGTGCACAAAATGCCCCTCTGCAACCGCATTATCAGAACCGTCTTTAAAAATGGCCACCCCGTATTCTACCGATGAGTTACCTAGTTTATTCACACGTAAACCTCCCGAAAGAACCTCTGGGAAGGCAACAGGCGAAAAGTAGTTACAGCCGGAATTAACGACATAGCCCACGATGTTTCCACCATGAATATCCAAACCACCTTCTTGAATAAGATAGGTGTTAGCAACGCTGTCAAAATAAGAATAATACATCACATTATTCACATGGCCGTATATATCGTTATCACTCCAGCGGGTGTTAATGGGCATATGGTACCCATAATCTGTACGTTGACTTATTTTCTTTTCTGCTTTCATCGTTTATCTTCTTTTAGTATTTTCTTTAAACCCATTACATCAAAAGGCTGCTTGATAAATTGCCAGTGCATCGTCATAGGTCATTTCTTTAGGATTATTCATCAGCAAACGTTCTTGCAACATGGCGTCTTTCGCTAACATTGGCAACTGTTCTTCTTTCACACCAAATTCACGTAATTGAGTAGGTAAGTTCACCTGTTTAATCAATGTATCCATCGCATCAATTAAACCTTCTGAACCGGCGATACTCTCACAAGATGATTGTAAAACAACAGCTAGCTCATCATACAACTCCGATGCACTTTCAAAATTAAAACGTAATACATGCGGTAACACTAACGAATTGCTCAAACCATGGGATATATGAAAATGACCGCCTAAGGGGTAAGCCAACGCATGCACTGCCGCCACCGGCGCATTCGCAAATGCTTGGCCCGCCAACATCGCACCATACAGCATCTCTGAGCGCGCCAGCACATTGCCGCCATCTAGGGTCGCCGTAACAATGTGCTTAGATAGACGACTTAACGCTTCCTTTGCCAACATATCGGAATAAGGGTTTTTCTTATTTTTACTGGTATAGGCCTCTATTGCATGAACCATTGCATCAATACCGGTTGCAGCAGTTACTGGGGCAGGTAATCCCAACGTAAGGTTTGCATCTAACAATGCTATATCTGGTAATAAAATAGGAGATACAACACCTTGTTTGGTCGTCTCTCCGGTTGTCACGATGGCCACAGGAGTCACCTCTGAACCTGTACCCGCCGTTGTGGGTACTTGCACAAGGGGCAGGCGCTTACCTTTCGCATTTCCCACACCATAGACATCCGACAATGTTTGTTCGGAGTTCACCAACAGCGCCACCAGCTTTGCTACATCCATGGAGCTACCACCCCCAAAGCCCATCACCCCATCAATAACTTTCTCATTAGCAAGCGCTAAGGCTTCTTCTATTTTAGATTCTGGTGGATCGGCAATCACATCGGAGTAGATGCTATAAGGCATTTTCTGAGCATCCAAGCTAGATAAAGCCGCATCAAGCAACCCAAGCTGTACAATACCGGGGTCTGTTACGATTAGAAGATGTGAAATTCCTAAATCTTGGCAGATTTGGCCAAGTCGGACACAGGCACCCGCCTCACAGATAACCTGTTGTGTTGTGCTAAACGTAAATTCCATTCCCGATCTCCATATTGTTATGGCTAGGTTGTTGTGACTATATCGCTACAATCATGTCGTTGTGACTGCATTATTATGCATTATCACGATGACCTGTTAGTTTTTCATTTTAGCAGGATAGCGCCAATGATCATTTCAGCCAACATTCACGTCAAAAGGGTCATTTTCCATGATCTATGGATTTGCTAGAATGCAGTCAACGTCGTAGGATGCCTACACGAGCAATAGCCAACAACTGATTACAGGAAATATCATGTCTGATTTAAAAAGCCAATTTGAAGCCGCTGTTAACTATGTTCAAACCGTTGAAGGTGATTCTTTTAAGCCATCAAACGACTTAAAACTTGAGATGTATGGATTATTTAAACAAGGCAGCTCTGGTGATGTCCAAGGCAAGCGCCCTGGAATGACTAACTTTATCGCTCGTGCAAAATATGATGCCTGGGCAAAGCTAAAAGGCCAAAGCAACGATCAAGCCATGCAATCTTATATTGATAAAATTGAAGCGTTAAAAAAGAACGCATAGTACGTTTCAATTAGCATAGAACTAACCAATCAACACCCACAAAAAAGCCCGGACTCAATCATTTCTATATTGAGTCCGGGCTTTTTTGTGGGATCGAAAAGACTAAAAGTGCATATCCACTTGCAGCGTAGCACTTGGTTCAATCTGGCTATGCCTTGGTGCCAGCAACGTATCGGTAAATTCTACACGTTTACTACCACCGATATTTTTCCCAATCAAAGAGAATGCAAGCTGCTGTGAATAACGCCACGCAAGACGCATATCAAAATCAGTCTGCGACTTTATGTTATCCAAATCCATACCGTCTCGATAGTTAACACCAACATCAAACTCGACACCGCCATCAAAGGTATATTCACAACGTAATGCGGCAATGTTATTGACTTCTTGTTCTTCGAAAACGATGACTCCAGCCCCTCCAAGCACATCAGAATCAGGGGAAACACTCACATCGATATAGCTGTATTGAACATTTATCGATAAATTTCGCAGCACCTTCCACTCAACAACAGCTTCACCACCTGATGAGTAACCCGAAGCATCGTTGTCATAAGTGAATACCGAACCACCAAGCTCTGGATCAAAGAAGTTTAAATCAAAGGTACGTAAATCCTTATACTCGAAATAGAACCCACTAAAGTCTACAAATACATTTGAAGTAACCTGAGACCGAACACCTAACTCATAGGCATACAATGTTTCAGATACAAAATCTTTACTACCCTTAACAAAACGATTTAGCGAAGGCCTTTGATCATCACTACCAAACTCCAACACGACCCCTTTACCAACTCGATTCGGCGTTCTATTCGCCTTTGAAACGGCTGTCCAAACAGTAAAATCGGACGAAGGCGTCCAGATAACTCGTAACGTAGGCTGCGTATCGAACGATGCAAACTCTGTTTCTTCCAATTTAACACCTAACACTACAGCCCAATCATCTGCTAAAGAAACTTCATCCTGAACAAATGCAGTGGTTCGATCATAGTCTTTAGCGTCATCATCAATCGACACAAAATAACGCCCACGAAACTCATCCATGGTGTATCGATAACTCACACCCCAGGTAAGCTGCTGCGCTTTGGTTATTGCTAAACTATGTTGAAAATCCACATCTACATTTAACACTGTTACTTCAAATAAACTTTCATCTCGGTTCATTTCATCAATAGAAAACTGAACATCGTACTGCTGATCGTTATCAAACTTTTGTGTCCAATGAGCCATCACATGACCGCCATAAATATGCTCTTCAAAATCACCATCAGGTGCACCGTCTGCGATTAACTCATCAATCAATGGGTTGTAATGTTTATCCAAGTGATACCATTCACTTTGCACAGACATATTCCCCTGCGGCCCCACAGCCCAATCCAATCGAACACCCAGCTGCATCGCTTTATAGGCATCATCAGCATTTTGACCCGTCTCATCATCAACACTACTATCACGATCAAGTGTTTGTCCGTACAAACGATAATGGATATCGCTCCCCTGCCCTCGACTTATAGTGCCACCTGATCTCATACGGCTATAGGATTTATCTTCACTTCCCACGCCCAACACAACATGCTGTCCCTGAGTTTTGACGGCTGATTTAGTAATAATACTAATCACACCATTGACGGCATTAGAGCCCCACAAACTCGCACCGGGACCACGAATAACTTCAATTCGTTCAATATCATCTAAAAGCGGCATGGCGATATCCCAAAATACTGAACCGCCCAACACGCTATAGATGCTTCGGCCATCCACTAGCACAAGCAATTTATTGGAATACTGACCATTAAAGCCCCTAATACCAACCCCCCATGTAGAAGCATTGGTTTTTATGACATCAACACCTGGAGCCAGAGCCAATACGTCAGGTAGTGATACCTCACCAGAGCGGCGAATATCTTCGTTAGTAATGACATATACCGCCGCAGCGGATTCCGCCAGAGAGGAAGGTCGTTTGTTCACAGAAGTGACAGGCAAATCCATCAACTGCTCTAAGTCCATTTGATACAACGCATCAGAACCCGAAGCTTGAGTAATGCTCACCGAACTGAGAAAACCAGTAAGGATAATTGCTGTAATTCGCAACATAGGGTTTGAAACGCCAGGAAGCAAAATCATGCTCACTCCATTAACAACAGCTGATCAACATCGAAAGGGATCATCATTGTAATGAATTTGCGTGCTAAGTCACTGTTTTGCCTTAATTAACAGCTGATTTAGAACACAAAAAAGCATATTGGATAGATTCCAATCAAGTTTTATCCCACACCTATTCCAGGGAGATAAAACACTAGTCCCCCTCGTCTAAATCTGAGAAAATAGCTCACTTAGCACTCTATTTAGCAACCGATTTAGAAAACTATTTAGTCATCCATTTAGTGCCCTGTTGTCGCTACGCTCTACTGTTACGATAACTGCCGTCATTAACGATCATCACAACGACGTTCAACTGTCCTCACGAACAGCTTTTTATGAAAATCACTGCACCAAAATTATTTTCCTACCCAAAGTATTGGGCAGAATGCTACGGCACTTCGAGCTTCCTCCCGACATCCCGGAAAGAAATGGATGAAATAGGCTGGGACAGCTGTGACATCATTATTGTCACCGGTGATGCATACGTGGATCACCCAAGTTTTGGTATGGCCGTGATGGGTCGTTTTTTAGAATCACAAGGGTTTCGCGTCGGCATTATTGATCAGCCTAACTGGCGAGACACGAGCGATTTTATGGCACTGGGTGAGCCTAATTTATTTTTCGGTATTAGCGCAGGCAATATGGACTCCATGATCAATCGTTATACGGCGGATTTACGCATGCGTCACGACGATTACTACACTCCACATGGCGAGGGTGGAAAGCGCCCAGATCGAGCCGTCATTGTGTATAGCCAACGCTGTCGTGAAGCTTACAAAAACACCCCCGTTGTCATTGGAGGCATCGAGGCCAGCCTTCGTCGAATCGCACAGTACGATTATTGGAGTGATCAAGTTCGACGCTCCGTATTAATTGATTCTGGCGCTGACATATTGCTGTACGGTAATGCGGAAAGAGCCATTGCAGAACTTGCCAACGAGATGTCCATTGGCAAAAACATTAAAGACCTGACAAATATTCGCGGCACCACCATTCTTCGTGATGCGCCACCATCAGGCTGGGTTGAGGTTGATTCCACTCGTATTGATTGGCCAGGAAACATCGATCAATTCCCCAACCCTTACGACATGACCAACAGCGCTGATAGCGCTCAATGCGACAAGAAAAATAAAGCAGATGATGACGATAGCCCGAAACCGCTTAGAATTATTCCCATGCCTTTACAAGGTAGAGAAAAACTAGATCCGGCCACCACATACATCCGCTTGCCGTCATTTGAAAAAGTTAGCAAAGACCCTATTTTGTATGCTCACGCTTCTCGGGTTTTACATCTAGAATCCAACCCCAACAATGCTCGAACACTCATACAAAAACACGGCACAAAAGAAATTTGGGTAAACCCACCACCAATCCCACTAGAAACAGATGAGATTGATGGTGTCTTTGATTTTGACTATCAACGTCGCCCTCACCCAAAATACAAAAATGCCAAAATACCTGCCTTTGATATGATTCGTTTTTCCATCAATATCATGCGTGGATGTTTTGGAGGCTGTACATTTTGCTCAATCACAGAACACGAAGGGCGCGTTATTCAAAGCCGCTCACAAGAATCGGTATTACGAGAAGTTGAAGCGATACGTGACAAAACCCCAGGCTTCACTGGAACTATTTCAGATTTGGGTGGCCCCACGGCCAATATGTATCACCTAAACTGTAAAGACGATACGATTCAATCTCACTGCCGTAAACTTTCCTGCGTTTACCCTACAATTTGTGAAAACCTTATTACGGATCATTCTCAAACAACCTCGTTATATCGAAAAGTTCGTAAGATAGAAGGCATCAAGAATGTCGCCGTCGCCTCTGGGTTACGTTATGACTTAGCAGTAAAAGATCCTGAGTATGTAAAAGAACTCGTCACTCATCATGTAGGAGGGTATTTAAAGATTGCACCGGAACATACCGAGGAAGGTGTGCTAAACAAAATGATGAAACCCGGCATGGGGGCATACGATGAATTTAAGCGTATGTTTGATCAATTTTCTAAAAAAGCAGGCAAAAAACAATACCTTATACCGTACTTTATCGCTGCACACCCAGGCTGCGAAGATGAAGATATGGTGAACCTAGCACTATGGTTAAAGCGAAATGATCTAAAAGTCGATCAAGTACAAACCTTCTACCCTTCCCCTATGTCATTAGCTACCGCAATGTATTATTCAGAACGGGATCCGCTGCATAAACTGACCTATAAATCGAAAAAAATCACCATTCCAAAATCAGCTCCTCAACGCCAAGCACACAAAGCGTTACTGCGTTATCACGATCCTGATAGCGCAAATATGGTACGTGATATTTTACTAAAGCTTGGCCGAAAAGAGCTTATCGGCAACGGGCCAAATCAGCTTGTCGGAGAGGAAACCCCACAGAACAAACGACGTTCAACTGCTACCCCAAAGGGGCAGAGCAAGGGCCAGAGTAAAAAATCAATCAGCAGTAAGAACCAAACTCAGGGCCATAAAAACACTCAAAAAAGTACTCACAAAAAAACGTCTTTAAACAGCCGCTCACCTGCCAAACGCCGCCCCTAACCAGCCTTTGTCGACCATCTTTACAAACCGTTACAAAGCACAGAGCATCGCTTTTGTAACGGTTTGTATCTGAAGCTGTTTTTAATGCTGGCACCAACCTTGCCTATACCTTAAACACACAGTGGAAACATACCACTAGTAGTTGTGTAATAGGACAAGGGGCAGTAAATGAAAGGCAGTATCCTAGGTGCGCTGATCTTAATCGCAGCATTGTATCATTCCAACTCACAAGCAATTCCTGTTTTAGGTGACTCACTGTATTACACGGGTGGGGATATTTCCGTGGAAGTGTTAGTACCCAGTGCATCCTACACCAGCACGTTGTCACTTTACCTATTCGGCCCAACAACCTCAGTAGCATCATTTGGTACCAACCATGACGTTGGTTTAATTACCGTATTCGACCCTTCCACCGCCGGATACACTCACGGCCAAGAGTTAATCTTTGGTATTTACGTCCAAAACACTGATTACACTTATTATATGGGTGATGGTTCGCGAAACCCTGATGGCCTTATGCATGCAGCTGTCGATGATATGGGCGGTAATGTTTATCACGTCGGCTTTGAAGATCTTTTTAACGGTGGAGACAAAGATTATGATGATCACCGGTTTGCATTCAGCGGTGGTGTAAGCAATATATCTATTGTTCCTGAGTCATCTACTCTTGCTCTATTTGCACTGGGTATTATTGGCCTAGGGTTGTCTCGACACCGAGTTCATTTGCACGATCACGATCACGATAAAAATAAAAGTCACAACCTTAACTGAAGCTCAACCAATCCACCTAAGGTTACTAGAGCCCACTGAAATTTTGCATCCCATGGCTGGGCGCAATTAATCCGAAAACAACGTTTATACTTTTTCCGTGGTGAAAACATTGGCCCCGGCGCAATACTAATGTTTTTCGCTAATGCATCTTCATAAAGCGTTAATGTATTTACCGTTGCAGGACACTCCACCCATAGTACAAAACCACCCGCAGGATCACTTACCTTGGTGCCTTCAGGAAAAGAGGTATAAATAAGTGATCTTACCTTATGCAATTGTTGTCGAAACTTACTCCTCACCTCACGCAAATAACGGTCATAAGATTGATAACGTAAATATTCATACACTGCGCGTTGAGCTATCGTGGATGCAGACAAACTATTCACATACTGAAGGTATTCAATTCTCTCTTGATGGTTTTGTGATACGACCCAACCCACTCGTAAACCCGGCGATAACGTCTTGGAAAAAGATGAGCAATAAATAACACTTGGGTCAAATGATAACAGTGGAAGTGATCGTTGATTACTTAGTCCCAAATCCCCATAAATATCATCTTCAATTAATTGCACGTTTGCATTCTGCGAAAGAGTCACCAGCTGACGCTTATCTGTTTCACTCATGCAATGGCCTAAGGGGTTGCCATAATTCGGAATCAACACACAAGCTTTAACATCCCACTGCTCACAGGCTAACGTCAGTGCCGATAAACTAATGCCAGAAATGGGGTCTGTGGGAATTTCTATCGCCTGCAAACCAAGGGATTCAATTACATGCAACAAACCATAAAATGTGGGGGACTCTATCGCAACCACGTCACCCGGTTGAGTTACCGCTTTTAACGCCAAAACCAAGGCATTTTGACAACCGTTAGTGATAACGACATCGGTGTACTGAACATTACATTGCAAGTCTTGCATCCGTAACGCTATTTGCCCCCTCAAGGGCTCGTAACCCGGCGCAAAATCGTAATGATCACTATGATCCTGAGAGTGTGCACAAACCGCTTTAAGGGCTTTATTGACTCCTTTAACAGCTAAAAAATCGGAATGAGGGACTGCTGCCCCCAACTGCACAACATCAGAGGCCAGCGTTGCTCGAACAAGGTTCATCACCCACTCTGACTGTGTAACAGGGCAAGGCTTTAATACAGCCTTATTGGTACCCGCGGCATCGTTTGCAACAAAAGGGTTAAGACGGTATTGAGGATGTGCAACATAATGCCCTGAGCGTTCAGCCACATCCAACAGACCATTATCTTCAACAATCTTTAACGCCTCCACAACCGTCGACACACTCACAGAGAAGAGCGCTGCCAATTTACGCACCCCCGGCAAACGCTCTCCCGGCTTGTAAATGCCCCCTTCAATCTCTTCTGTCAGGGTCAATGCGACCGATTCATAACGTTTCATCTGATTGATAATATCCAACAAGCACAGTTGCACGACCAATAAGCGACACAGTTACCATGTTACACATCTGTACCGGTTCATTATAAACTTTCTACATCTGTATTGATTATACGCATCCGTTTATTTTTATCACCCCCCTCAAAACAAAGGCCATACGATGAAACAACACCATACAGAACCCAAAAAGGCAGAACCTAATAAAACAGGATCAAAAGAAACCAACCAAAATGCCCTTTGCTGGGTGAATGGAAACCAATGCAATCAAGAAGATGCAACCCTATCCATATTTGATCACGGGGTTTTATACGGTGATGGTGTTTTTGAAGGTATTCGTTTTTACCACCACAAACCGCTGTTGATGCATGATCATATTGAACGTTTATTTGCATCGGCCAACAGCCTTGAAATTGTCATTCCCTACACTACTGCTGAACTCATCAGTGCAATAACAAATTTGTGTGAACAGGCTTTATTCTCTCATGGGTATATTCGACTAGTCGTTACCAGAGGGGTTGGTGCAATCGGGTTAAACCCTATCGGCTGTGGACCAGCAAATGTATTCATCATTGTTGCTGAACTCAATATGATGCCAGCCAATGCTATTCATCAAGGTATAACAACAATTATTGCAACAACACGTCGAATATCAAGCAGTGCATTAGATCCACGGATTAAAAGTCTAAATTACCTCAATAGTATTTTGGCAAAACAAGAGGCAAATAGAACAAACGTAGATGAAGCGATTTTATTGAACGACCAAAATAATGTAGCGGAAGCCGTTGCTGAAAATGTTTTCATCGTTCACAAGGGAAAGTTAATTACTCCGCCGTGTGACGACGGTGCACTAAATGGTATTACCCGAAAAACCATTTTAGCATTAGCGCAAGAGTCGGGAATCCCCTACGATATTGCATCAATACCGGAAGCGACATTGCTTGCCTCTGATGAAGTATTCCTTACCGGCACTGGTGCTGAATTAATCCCTGTGAGAAGTATTAACGGGAAGCTAATTCCACAATGTCCAGGCCAAATATTTTCGAAGTTAAAAGTATTATACACAGGCATTATTGAGCAACAAACCTGACAAACAAACTTAGCCTAGTGAATACTAAAAGGTATCGCGGCAGACAATGGTGCATCTTCATTCACTTCAACTTTCATATACTCAACACTTCCAGAAATTGCTGATATTGACAGGGTATCAGCAATACTAAGAGCAGGACCGGCGAACTCAGACTTACCTTGACGAGATTGATATCTTTTTAGCTTCAACTGAGTTGATGCTGCTACTGCTCGAGTCGCTTCAGGAGATAGACGTGAATTATCAGTATCGCGCTTTATAGTAAACATTCTCATGGTGAATCCCTCTTTACCTTATAATTAACAGTGTAAGGCTCTATATATCGAACTATCTACCTAGATAGTTCTCGCCTTGCTTGGTAAAGAAGTTTGGCAGATAAGAGAAAAGTCTCTAGATGAAAAGTACTGATAAATTTTGTGACATACAGCACAAAAGCTATCGATTCTTTTCATCTAGAGACTTCAATCTAGGGTCGACTTATGAGACTCCAGCCACGGGGGCGCTTGCGGATACATGCCCCATAATAAGCCCTGTAAGCTTCCCAATAAGCCCTGGCGGGAAGTCATGCCCCATGCCAGGAATTATTTCTAACGACGCATTAGGGATTGATTTCGCACTATGCTTACCACCCTGTAATCGAACCAAAAGGTCTCTATCTCCATGTATCACTAACGTTGGTACACTGATCTGTTTCAAACGCTTTGAAAAACCTCCCGTAGAAAAGATAGCCATTTGATGCATTGCCCCAGCCATTGGTCGACGAGCACGAGCTATAGCGCGACGAACATCAAACGCCAACACGTCATCATGGACTTTATATTTAGGGCTTTGTAGTTTGTTAAATACCGCCACCCCAGCATCGACAATGGCTTTTTCTGACTTGTCTTTGGGTCGATTTAATATCGCTAATAACACATCCCATCGAGCTCCGGGCAGATGACGCTCATTGGTAGAGGACATAATGGACGTTAAACTTAATACCCGTTGTTGATAATGTGCCGCAGCTAATTGCGCAATCATTCCCCCCATGGAAAACCCGACCCAATGAGCTTGCTGTATATCCAACGCGTCCAACAACGACACTGCATCTAATACTAGTGTATCTAAATTATATTCTGCATGAACCTCCATTCCCAAACGAAAACGAATAAAGCTCTGCATCACCGGTGGTGGTACTTTCACATGGCTACGTGTCGTTAGCCCAGTTTCTCTATTATCAAACCGAATCACCCGATAACCTTGTGCAACTAACTTTTGACAAAAGTCATCTGGCCAATGAATTAATTGCACAGACATACCGCACACCAACAATATCGCCGGGTGATGCTGTTCCCCCATATCTTCGTAATAAATCGAAATATTATTCGCCTCGGCATAACCCGTTCTTACTTCCATGTCTATCACCCCATCATTCGACTAATTAGTTTTTGATAGCCTGTCGGTAATATTCGCTGTACTACATCACCTATTTTGGCGTCAACACCTACAAGAATGCGCGGTGTTTTATGCTCAATACCTTTCAAAATAATTGCTGCGGCTTGATCCGGAGTTGTTCTTGCTAACTTTTGATTAAACTCTTTCTTCATATCATCATGGGATGCTTGTCGGCCCACAACACGGCCCAACCGCCCACTATTAGCGATATTTGTTTTCACCCCCCCTGGGTGCACACAGCTTACACAGACCGTAGACTTCTCAATCTCCAACTCCATGCGCAAACTTTCACTAAATCCCTTAACCGCAAACTTAGCCGCGTTGTAAGCCGATTGATTAGGAACCGCAATTAGTCCAAAAAGGCTGGATACATTAACAACATGTCCCCATTCACTTCGCTTCAAATAGGGTAAAAATGCCTTGCTACCATATACCACACCCCAAAAATTAATATTCATTAACCACTGAAAATCTTTATCAGACGTTTCTTCAACACAACCAGTAAGGCTCACTCCGGCATTATTAATAACAACATTCACTTGGCCGAAATGAGAATAAACACTATCAGCCCACTGATTTACCGCAACTGAATCGGCCACATCAAGCGTATCAACAACAACTGCAGAAGCACCTAAGGATAAACACTCTGCTTTAACAGCATTCAGTGCATCACCATTAATATCACTTAATGCTAACCGCGCATTTTGCTTCGATAATGCATAGGCCAGTGCAGCCCCAATCCCGGATGATGCTCCTGTTATAGCAATAACCGCTTGATCAAATTTATTCATACTGATGTTGCCCCCTGAATATTGGCTTCTGTTAAATCTACATCCAGCGGATAACCTCTGGATTCTTTCCACTTATTTATCAATGCTGTATTGTCGTTATCCCACGGATGAAAATCATCCCGATAATAATCCAAATATGGTTTAACGATATTTCGAGCCAAGCCATCCTTACCAAAAAAGAATTTTGCAGCACCCACTGCATCTTTAATACTAGGCATTTTTTTCGCCCAGCGTAACAAAGACAACTGATACAACCCAACTTGCCACAAAAACAACACCGTTTGAACACCCATTACAATATGCAATCGTCTTCGCTCACCAACACAAGCTTCGTAAACATCAAACGCTACGGCTTTATGCTCAATTTCTTCAACTGCATGCCACAACAATAACTCTCGAGCAGATGTAGGCAAAGGATCGAGAATATGCGGATTTTCAAGTAAGTACTCAGCCATAATCGCAGTAATATGTTCCATTCCAACGGTCGACGCCAAAAAGTCACGCTTATCCAAGCGCCCTTTGTCATCCCTAATTTTTTTCTCTAAATCCTTTTCTATACGATGAACAAACAAACCTAAATCATTCAATACTTTGTTAATTTCTTTATGCTGATAACTATGTTGACCTTCTTGACCAATAAATCCCTTAATACTTTCTTGTAATTCTGGATCCGTTATTTGATCACGGTAATTTCGCACCGAATCTATAAAACCTTTTTCTCCTGGAGGGAATGTTGCGGACAGCGCAGCCATGTAAGTAGTAATAATACTGTTGTTATTAAAGAAATATTTTTCTGTGATATCGCTAAATGGAAAGTCCATTTTACGTGGTTTAATGGCCGGAGCCCCGGAAATTCGCTGCATGGCTGTCATATGTTACTCCCCTCAAACAGATATAATGTGCGACACCCTCGCCTTTGCCGGGTACCTGTTTCTACTATCCTATGGTCTTAAGGTAGATATAATGTTTAATTGTGTCGAATTTGTGGTTATATGGGGCCATGACAGATAACTTTGAGACGATTGGTAAAGGAGAGTTCGCAATTTCAGTCGATTACCTAATCGCTCTGAATGAATACGCGTCCGAATGTGGAATGACTCCACAAGAGGTATTGCGTGATACCTCTATCCCATTGAATACATTAATAAAACCCAATTGCCGGATTCGTCATCATTCGATGGATCAAGTGGTTCGAAACGTGATAAAAGGCCTGAACGACCCTTTATTACCCATCAAATACGGTAAACGCTTGACCATCTCACGTCACGGCGTACTAGGCTTTGCCGCGCAAAGCAGCCAATCCCTATTAGATGCGGCCAGTTTATTAATTAAGTTTATTCAAACACGGTCCGGTGGGGGGGAGCGCTTAAACTTTGCAATTGTAGATGACCAAGCCTGTTTAAGTATGCACGGCAGCGATGAGACAATATCATCTGAAGTCGCGCTATTTCATGCGTTATCCATATTTATAAGTATTGAAACCATCGCTCGCTGGTTAGCAGGAAAAAATCAAGAACACATCAAAGCTGAAATCCTGCTAACCTTTGATGCCCCCTGTGAAATCCCTCCAGGCATATTATCTCCAGGGCTCACCATTAAATTTAATCAAGACAGAGATGAGCTACGCTGCCCCCTTTCATACTTACAACAGCCACTAGCATCAGCAAACCCTTCACTTTTTGATGAAGCAAAAAAAGAATGTGAAATCGAATTAGTACAACTTAGTTTAAAAACAGACATTACCGCTCAAGTTCGCTCTCATTTTCGCAACCATGAAAACAAAACGCCAACCATTGACCTGGTGGCAGAAGAAATGAACATTTCCACCCGCACATTAAAGAGAAAATTACACGATGCAGGTACAACCTATCAAAAAATAAAAGACTCTGAACGTTTTACACAAGCAATCAACTTGTTGGAAAACACCAAAAACACCATGGAGCAAATTGCCGAAACCCTCGGGTACAGCGATGCAAGCAATTTTACCAAAGCCTTTAAAAACTGGGCAAACGTGTCGCCCAATGAATACAGAACCAGGCTAACGCGTTAACTAGCTAAAAAGGATTTTCTATGTCAAATCCTTTTCAATCAACTGGCAAAAACTGTCGAAACATTCTATAAATTGAACATGTATTTCATGTAATTTATCGGTATCCCCATCTTTTACCGCCAACTCCAGACAAGAAGAAACCTGTTGTAATTGAAGCGCACCGAGATTGGCAGAAACCCCTTTGATAGTATGTACATGCTCCATCACTTTATCATTCTCACCATCAGTAATTGCTTGAGCTAAACCTTCCGCAAGTGCAGGAATACTTGACAGAAAAAGTGACACTAACTTATCAAGTCTTTTCTGATTACCTCCTAGCCTTTTTAAGGCCGAGGCCTTATCCCATATAGGTAGTTCAGGAATATCTTCTTTATTCACATATTGATCACTCATAACGCCCTCCTTTAAGACTTTATCCTTATCCAGCCAATATAAAATTTTATTCTCTAACTCATCAGGATCTATAGGTTTCGATATATAATCGAAACACATCCCTCGGGACATACCAAGACCTTTATCAGTGCAAATCGAGCGGTATTAAATTAGCTTAGTATATGTAAGGTCACTGCTGTCCCACAGTTTGACATAAAAAAGGCCTAATTCTCGATAAGTGTTACAATGCAAGTGCGAACAAACAACGTAATACAAAAGGAAAATTAGGCCTTGGCACATAATAACAC